>Ga0194047_10000694_pt1 | contig 21682 bp, 17 predicted proteins | sample JunL225m_MetaG_2_FD_160070 | JGI IMG/M metagenome (GOLD analysis project Ga0194047, IMG submission 160070) | Anoxic zone freshwater microbial communities from boreal shield lake in IISD Experimental Lakes Area, Ontario, Canada - Jun2016-L221-5m | ecosystem: Environmental > Aquatic > Freshwater... | reverse complement strand
TAGGGGCTGAGGCTGCTGGATTTGATGTAGTGATTATTGAAACGGTTGGCGTTGGGCAGAGTGAAATTGCAGTCTCTGGAATGACCGATATGTTTGTATTGCTCCAACTGCCCAATGCTGGCGATGATTTACAAGCCATAAAAAAAGGCGTTATGGAAATCGCGGATTTAATTGTGATTAACAAAGTTGATATCGATCCAGATGCAGCAATGCGAGCGCAATTATTTATTACTAGTTCATTGCGTTTATTAGGTTTTCAGGGCAACCCTGATCATGCTTCGCATGATCAAGAGTTTTGGCATCCCACAGTAATGACCTTAAGTGCGCTTGAAGGTAGGGGTGTGCCTGAGCTATGGGAAAAAGCGCTGCATTTTCAAAACTTACAGAAGGCTAATGGCAAATTTGATGCGCGCCGCAAGCAGCAGGCCGGTGCATGGATGTGGGATCGAATTGAAGCTGGATTAAAAAGTGCATTTCGTAACAATGCAGCGGTACAAGAGCTTTTACCAAGCTTGAGCGCTCAAGTAAATCAAGGAACCATGGCTTCCTCAGTAGCAGCAAGACGTCTACTCGAGGCTATGGGTCATGAATTTTTCTAAGGAGTAGAAATGAAGGAAATCATTCAACAGTTGGAAGCCAAGCGTGAGCTTGCCCGATTGGGTGGCGGACAGAAGCGAATACAGGCACAGCACTCAAAAGGAAAGTTGACTGCCCGTGAGCGAATTGAACTCTTGCTTGATGCCGGCACCTTTGAAGAATGGGATATGTTTGTAGAGCACCGTTGCCATGATTTTGGTATGGGAGATCAAACTGTTCCAGGGGATGGTGTTGTTACTGGTTATGGAATGATTAATGGACGTCTAGTATTTGTATTTTCACAGGATTTCACTGTACTAGGTGGATCCTTATCTGAAGCTCATGCCGAAAAGATTTGCAAGATCATGGATCAAGCACTTAAGGTAGGCGCTCCAGTTATTGGTCTGAATGATTCAGGTGGTGCACGTATTCAAGAGGGTGTTGCCTCTTTGGGTGGATATGCAGAAATATTTCAGCGAAATGTCACTGCTTCTGGCGTGATACCACAGATTTCTTTGATCATGGGCCCATCGGCCGGAGGTGCAGTTTATTCTCCAGCATTGACTGATTTCATCTTTATGGTGAAAGACAGCTCATATATGTTCGTGACTGGCCCTGAAGTAGTCAAGACAGTAACGCATGAGGATGTGACTGCAGAAGAGCTGGGTGGCGCTGTAACTCACTCAACCATTTCGGGTGTATGTGATCTCGCATTTGAGAATGATGTTGATGCAATCATGATGTTAAGACGTTTTTTCAACTACTTACCTTTATCTAATCGCGAAAAACCACCGCTGATTAAAGGAGCGAATCGTACTGAAGAACCAGACTTCTCATTAGATACCTTGGTTCCATCCAATCCAAATCAGCCATATGACATGAAAGAGTTGATTGAAAAGATTGCCGATGATGGTGAATTTTTTGAATTACAACCCGACTATGCCAAAAATATTGTTATTGGTTTTGCTCGAATGGAAGGACGTTCCATTGGCATTGTTGCAAATCAGCCTTTAGTTCTGGCTGGGTGCTTAGATATTAAGGCCTCTATTAAAGCGGCCCGATTCGTGCGATTCTGTGATGCTTTCAATATTCCTGTGGTGACTTTAGTTGATGTCCCAGGTTTTATGCCGGGCACTGCTCAAGAATATGGTGGCATTATTAAGCATGGTGCGAAATTACTTTATGCCTATGCAGACTGTACTGTTCCTAAAGTAACCTTGATTACTCGTAAGGCTTACGGCGGTGCTTATGACGTGATGGCCTCTAAACATTTACGAGGCGATGTTAATTTTGCTTGGCCATCTGCTGAGATTGCTGTTATGGGTCCCAAGGGCGCTGTAGAAATTATCTTCCGCGAAGAAAAGTCCGATCCTTTAAAAATTGCTGCTCGCGAAGCAGAATATAAAGCGAAATTTGCCAATCCATTTGTTGCGGGTCGTCGAGGCTACATTGATGATGTGATCCTTCCTCATGAAACTCGCAAACGTATTGCTCGTTCTTTAGCAATGCTAAAAGATAAAGAATTGAAGAATCCTGCACGTAAACACGGCAATATTCCTCTGTAAGGTGCAGACAAATTATGACTACGAAAATGTTTAAGAAAATTTTGATTGCTAACCGCGGTGAAATTGCTTGTCGTGTGATGAAGACTGCTAAGAAGATGGGCATTAAAACTGTTGCTGTTTACTCAGAAGCTGATAAAGAAGCGCGGCACGTTCAAATGGCTGATGAAGCTGTTTATATTGGTCCTGCCCCATCACGTGAATCATATTTAGTAATAGATCGTATTATTCAGGCCTGCAAAGATACTGGTGCTGAAGCTGTTCATCCTGGGTATGGTTTCTTATCAGAAAATGAGCAATTTGCAAAACGGTGCGAAGAAGAGGGAATTGTCTTCATCGGGCCAAAATACCAATCCATCGCTGCAATGGGTGACAAAATTGCATCAAAGAAATTAGCTTTAGCAGCTAAGGTAAATACCATCCCTGGTCATAATGAAGCGATTGCGACTAGCGAAGAAGCCCTGAAGATTGCTCAGGGTATTGGATATCCTGTGATGATTAAAGCTTCTGCCGGTGGTGGCGGTAAAGGCTTACGGGTGGCCTTTAATGATCAAGAGGCTAGCGAAGGGTTTGCTGCATGCAAAACTGAGGCTATGAATAGCTTTGGTGATGACCGTATATTTATTGAGAAATTTGTAGAGGGTCCGCGCCATATTGAAATTCAGGTTTTGGGTGATTCACATGGCAATGTGGTGTATCTCAATGAGCGTGATTGCTCGATACAACGTCGACATCAGAAGGTAATTGAGGAAGCGCCATCACCCTTTATCGATCCAGTAACCCGCAAAGCTATGGGTGAACAAGCCGTTGCCTTAGCAAAAGCAGTGAATTATCAGTCAGCTGGTACCGTTGAATTTGTAGTCGGCAAAGATAAGTCCTTTTACTTTCTTGAGATGAATACCCGCTTGCAAGTTGAACATCCAGTAACTGAGAGCATTACTGGACTAGATTTAGTTGAACAGATGATTCGTGTCGCTGCTGGGGAAAAGCTGGCATTTAAGCAAGAGGATGTAAAGCTATACGGCTGGTCAATGGAATGTCGTATTAATGCCGATGACCCATTTCGTAATTTTTTGCCATCGACAGGTCGTTTGGTTAAATATCGTCCGCCAGAGTCTATCAATGGTGTACGTGTAGATACCGGCGTATATGAAGGCGGTGAGATTCCGATGTACTACGACTCCATGATTGCAAAACTAATTGTGCACGGTAAAGATCGCTCTGAGGCAATTGAGAAAATGCGTGCGGCTTTAAACGACTTTGTGATTCGTGGCATTCATTCAAATATCCCTTTTCAAGCAGCTTTACTACAACACCCTCGATTTGTTAATGGCGATTTCACAACCGGGTTTATTGCTGAGGAATATCCAGAGGGCTTTCAAAAAGATTCGGTTCAGCCAGTTGATCCTAAGCGATTAGCAGCTTTAGCAGCATTTATGCGCTATCGATATCTTGAATATATTAAGATGATAGATGGCCAGTTAGCCGGTCACGAAATGATCATCGCGAAGAAGTTTGTTGTCGTAACGGGTAAAAAAACAGGATCTATGCATGATCCGTATGAAGTGCCGATTCGTGTAGAGCCTAAAGATGGTATTTATTCTGTTTACATAGATGAGGCTGATGGTGTTAGCCGTTACGACATTGTGAGCGATTGGCGTCCAGGTCAAATTTGCTTGAATGCAACTATTAATGGTATTCATAAAATTACAGCGCAAGTTGAGCGTCGTGGTGTTAGGCATGTATTGGTACTTGATGGAGTTCACTACGAATGCATGGTGTTGAGTCCCTTGGGTGCTGAGTTACAACGCCGTATGCCAGTCAAGTTACCACCAGATACTTCTAAAATGGTGATGTCCCCTATGCCTGGTTTATTAACTAAGATAGGTGTAAAAGTAGGTGAAGCGGTTACTGCAGGACAAAAACTTGCAACTATTGAAGCTATGAAAATGGAAAATACTCTATCTGCAATGCAAGATGGTGTTGTGGCTGAAATTTGTGCCAAAGAAGGCGATAGCTTAGCGGTAGATCAATTAATTATTCGATTTGAATAAGGAAGAATAATGACGGTATCAAAAAAGCCATTCAAAATTCTAGGAATTCAGCAAATTGCTATTGGTGGTGAGGATAAGAATCAGCTCAAGAAGCTTTGGGTTGACATGCTGGGCTTTCAGTTTAAGAGCACTTTTGTTTCTGAACGGGAAAATGTCGACGAAGATATCTGTGCAATTGGGGCGGGTGTGCATGAGATAGAGCTTGATCTTATGCAGCCTTTAGATATTGAAAAGAAACCTGCTGTTCATCAGACACCCCTAAATCATATTGGTTTGTGGGTAGATGATTTACCTAAAGCCGTTGAATGGCTTTCTGCTAATGGTCTACGTTTTGCCCCTGGCGGTATTCGCAATGGCGCAGGTGGTTATGACATTACTTTTGTTCATCCCAAGGGTAACGAGGAGTTTCCTATTAGTGGTCAGGGAGTCCTTATAGAATTGGTTCAAGCTCCACCAGAAGTAATTGCTGGATTGAGTTCATAATCAGCTATTGCATTCAATCTAAAAGAGTTTGACTTGACGCGTATATTGGCCATCGACACATCCTCTGCGTGGTGTTCGGTGGCTTTATCTTTGGGTGATGAACCTCCGCTAATAAAGCATGAGCCTGTTTCGGCTGGTGCTAGTCAACTCCTGCTTCCTTGGGTAAATCAATTATTAGAACAAACCGGCATCTCTATTCAAGATCTTGACGTAATAGCAGTGGGTGTCGGACCTGGCGCTTTTACAGGGGTTCGCCTGGGGGTTGCGGTAGTTCAGGGTCTGGCTATTGCGAGGAGAATTCCTGTTATTCCAGTTGCTTCACTTGATGCAATAGCTGCACAACTTATTCATCAAGAGCAATTTAAGTTGGCTAGATCAAAAGAGATCGTGATAGCGATAGATGCACGTATGGACGAGATATATTGGGCTCAATATCAAGTCACGGATAATGGATTGCCAATTCGCGTAGGGGATATCAAACTTTCTAAGCCAGAAGATCTCAACCTCGAAGGGATTGAATATATTGCTGGTAATGCACTTAAAGCATATGGTGATCGCTTGATTTCAAAGGGTAATTTAGCAATACCTCAATCTCATTTAGATCCAGAAATTGGCATATCTGCTCTTGGTATTTTGGAGTGCGCAAAATTACAATGGGCAGAACATCATCAAATCGACGTTCATTTGCTTAAACCCTTGTATATCCGAAATAAAGTTGCCTTTACCACCTCAGAGCGCCTCGAGAATTTAGAGTTAGGATCCAAGCGCTAATGTCCAAGAATCAGAATATGACAACAGAAGGCGTCTCGGAATTATCTTTTTTGCCTATGCAATTTGCAGACTTAGATGCTGTTTTGGCTATTGAATCGGTTTCACATATTCACCCATGGACCAAGGGAAACTTTGAGGATTCCTTAGCTGCTGGACATTGGGCCTATTGCATCCGACCCCAAGTTGAACAGTCAATTAAGGGATCCTTCTTAGATCCAGCTGTTCTCTGGGCCTATTGCATCCTCTTTCCAGCGGTTGATGAATTACATCTGCTCAATATTACGGTTTCACCAAAGCTCAGAAAATTAGGTCTTGCTACCAGGATGATGGGGGCAATTGAGGGTGTAGCTGCAGAGCAAAATATACCCAGAATTTTGCTCGAAGTACGCCCCTCCAATACTGGCGCCCTTACTCTTTATCAAGGCTTGGGTTACGAGCAAATTGGTATTCGAAAAAACTACTATCCTGCAGATGGACAGTCAGGTGCTCGAGAGGATGCACTGGTCATGGCTAAATCGATTAAGCTAGCGGTATGAGCAATATACACTCGAGCTTCTTAAAAGAAATGGGTATTACTGAATGGTCCTCCCGCGACCCTGCCACCCCGAGTGTGGAGGCTTCAAGTGTTGCAGTTGAGCCACTAGATAGCCAACAAAGTTCAGATGGTCTCAGTGCATCACCGCGCTGGCATTGGTGGTTTTTTGGGGATCAACCCCAAGCTGATGCCCAGATCCTATTTCAGAACATGGTACGTATTCTAGGTTTGAGTTCCTCTGAGTGGACTTGGTTAAAGCCTTCCGACAAACTGAGTGCGCTTCAAGCACCTTCTGAAGATATTCCCGTTATTGCTATTGCGTTTGGATCTTCCGCTGTTCAAAAATTAACTGGTGAGCGTGATCCATTAGCGCTATTGCGTGAAACAGTTTTAGCGATGGATGGCGAAGGAAATGAAGAGATTCCAGTCCTAGCGTCTTTTGAGTTAAATCATTTTTTGGGAAAACCCAAAGATAAAGCACTTCTCTGGCAAGATCTCTTGCTCGCTAAATCAGTACTTCTCAGTACTTAATACATCAACATAATTAGTGTTTATGTTCACCGATGAGGTGCATAGAGTCATATTCTGCTTGGTTCCGAGCATGACGCTTAATCACTAGCCACATAATCGCGCTGACAGCGAGGCCAAATCCAATGATGACAAACTGGATTGGTGCATCAAGCCAAATTAATAGGGAGTAGACCAGTAGCATTGTCAAAACAGAAATATTTTCATTGAAGTTTTGTACGGCAATCGAATGACCGGCAGACATGAGGACATGACCACGATGCTGTAAAAGAGCATTCATTGGAACAACAAAATATCCAGCGAGCCATCCAACCAGTACCAATAGGAAGTAAGCAGGAAGTAAATTGAGGGAAACTTTTAGACTTCCGATAGTCATGATGGTTATATCTGGCAGCATGTCAGAGTTGTAAACTGCCAAAATGCAGACCACAAGCCCCATCGCAACACCATAAGGGAGAACTCGTAAAGAGTCACGAAGCGGAATGCGCCATGCCGCCCACATCGCACCGCCAGCAACTCCAACCGCAGATATCGCTTGTAGAATCGCACCTTGTGAGAGATTCATATCTAATGCTACTTGGGCCCACTTAATCACAATAAATTGTAAGGTAGCCCCTGCACCCCAAAACAACGTAGTCACTGCTAAGGAAATTTGACCGAGGCGATCATTCCAAAGAGTTGTAAAGCAGACAGAGAAATCTTTAATCAGCTCGATAGGATTGGTTTTTTGAGAGACATAACGAGCTCCTGTATCTGGGATCTTTAAGTTAATCAACGCTGCAACAACATAAATCATCATGATGATGAGAATGGCGGATTCGGCGGGGGTATCAATGCCTGTATCAAATGTTGGCAAATCCCAGGAAAGCAGGCTTTGGGAAACCGTAGTGCTGATCAATACGCCACCCAATACTGTTCCTAAAATAATGGAGCTTACAGTGAGGCCCTCAATCCAACCATTAGCAGCTACTAATTTTTCCGGGGGAAGTAATTCAGTCAAAATTCCATATTTGGCAGGGGAATAAGCTGCCGCTCCCAGACCAACGATTGCATAGGACATTAGGGGATGACTACCAAAAAGCATTGCCACACAACCAACAAACTTAATCGTGTTGGTAATGAACATGACATTGCCTTTTGGGCGGGAATCTGCAAAGGCGCCTACAAAGGCTGCAAGCAAAACATAAGATAATACAAAGAACAGCTTAAGCAACGGCGTCATCCACGCCGGAGCATTGAGCTGGACCAATAGGGCAATAGCCGCTATAAGGAGGGCGTTATCAGCAAGCGACGAAAAAAATTGCGCCGCCATAATGATGTAAAAACTACGGTTCATTCGTACAATCTAGTCATTGATGTTATTAAAGCATGAAAGGAGGGGTGAATATGGGTAGTCAAGCTAATAGCATGATAAATCGACCAATTTTGGCAACTATACACACGCAGGCCTTTCAGCATAATTTAAACAGAGTTCGGGAATTAGCTCCAGATTCAAAAATTTGGGCTGTTATTAAGGCAAGAGCCTATGGCCATTCCTTTAATTCTGCTATCAAAGGCCTTGCCGCCAGTGATGGTTTTGCCTTGCTTGATATTGAAGATGCTCGCTGGCTGAGGCAACAAGGCTGGAAGGGTCGTATTTTGCTGCTGGAAGGCCTTTTTCATGAAAATGAACTCCTACTTGCCCAAGAGCTTAATTGCGATTTGGTTGTGCATTGTGAAGCTCAAGTTCGCTGGTTGGAGAAATTTGAGGGTAAAGCCCATAACCCTTTCAATGTTTTTCTGAAAATGAATTCAGGCATGAATCGTCTTGGTTTTAAACCATCCGTCTATCGGACAGTTTTTCATCGCCTACATTCTGCTGGCTATCATCTTCATCATATGACCCATTTTGCTAATGCAGATCAAGTGGGTCAGCAACCGTCAGTGGGCAGCCAGATGGACGTCTTTAATGAAACAATTGAGGGACTAGAAGCACCTACATCACTCGCCAATTCAGCGGCAATTCTATGGCACCGTAATGCACTTGGCGACTGGGTTCGCCCTGGCATCATGCTATACGGCGCTTCTCCAACCGGTGATTACGAAGATATTCAGCATGCAGATTTAAGGGCAGCAATGCAACTGCAGAGCGAGATCATTGATATTCAAGAATTAGGGAAGGGCGATCGAATTGGTTACGGTGGTCGTTATGAAGCTCCTGAAGCAATGCGTATCGGTATAGTGGCCTGTGGTTACGCAGATGGTTATCCACGTCATGCGCAAGATGGAACTCCAGTGTGGGTGTTTGATAGCGATAAAAATGGTATGGGACTTATTTGCCCGATTGTCGGAAGAGTCTCAATGGATATGCTTTCTATTGATCTTCGCAATGCTCCTAATGCAAAAATTGGCAGCATCGTTGAGTTATGGGGCGATCAGGTGCCGGTAGATTTAGTGGCGCAAATGAGTAATACGATCGGCTATGAACTGATCTGCGCGCTGGCACCACGTGTGCCAGTAGAAATTAAATAATTACTTGTTCCAGATCTGCCACCATTGACGCTCTTTTTTAGCTCGTTGCCCAGTTTGTAGCATTGTACTTTCGGGGAAATTCAGGGCAAACACACGTGCAGTATCGCTGCTGAGTTCAACCATACCCAATTTTTCATAGGACTTGAAAAGCAGGTAGAGCGCCTCCTCAACAGCGGGAGCACGATCGTAATCACGAATGACCAATTGAGCGCGGTTAGCAGACGCTAGGTAAGCCCCACGCTGATAATAGAAACGAGCAACAATCACATCGGCTTCAGCTAAGGAGTTCACAATGTAGCGCATACGATCTAAGGAGTCGGGTGCATATTTACTATTCGGGAATCGCTCAACAACAATCTTGAATGACTCAAATGCATCTTTAGCAGCCTTAGGATCACGCTCGCTCAAATCTTGTCCAGTAAATCGACCTAACCATCCCAGATCATCATTAAAAGTGATGAGGCCTTTAAGATAGTAGGCGTAGTCTAAATTATCACTACCTTGATGAAGTTTAATAAAGCGATCGATTGCTACCATAGCCTGCGGGGTGTCTTGAGATTTCCAGTAGCAATACGCAGCATTAATTTGTGCTTGTTGGGAATAGGGGCCAAATGGAAAGCGTGCCTCTAATTTCTCAAAATATTTTCCGCACTTTGGAAAATCAGCGTTATTTAATCTATCAGTAGCCTCAGAGTAAAGTTTGGACTCTGACCAAATATCGGCATCATCCTTTTGCCCCTCACTGCCAGCACATCCAACGAGAGCAGCCAACACTAATAGGCAGACTAAGACAGGCCCTAAAGACCTTAAGATCGTTGATACTTCAAATTTAGATGGAGCGGAATTGACAGCGAGCTTTAAACTGGCATCTAAAATTGCATCGGACATAACTAAAAGGCCTTCTAAGCGTGGCATTGCCGCAAACTCCTGAATCGAATCCTATTGATTATATCGATGAAGAGGATTTCATCTCATTAGAAATTTCTCAAGATATGTCTGGGGAACGCCTGGATAAGGCTTTGGCGACTTATTTGCCGGATTATTCTCGTAATAGACTAAAGGCCTGGGTTGAGGCTGGGGCTGTCACAGTGGATGGCAGGGTTACAAAAGCCCGGTATTTACTTCACGGTGGGGAGAGTATTAAGGTATTTCCACAAGAAATGCCCGAACAATTTGCCTTTGAACCCGAGGATATTCCTTTGGATGTAGTTCACGAAGATGACTCTGTCATTATTATTAATAAGCCTCAGGGGTTGGTTGTCCATCCAGCAGCAGGTAATTGGACGGGTACTTTATTAAATGGCTTGCTATTTCGCTTTCCTGAACTGAAGAATTTACCTCGTGCAGGCATAGTGCACCGCTTAGATAAGGATACTTCAGGCCTAATGGTAGTTGCTAGGACATCTCAAGCCCAGACCTCACTTGTTAAGCAACTCCAGGAGCGAACTGTAGGTCGACGTTACTTAGCATGGGTGTGGGGTGATGCCCCAAGTCAAGGCAAGGTATTGGCAACGGTGGGTCGCGATCAGCGAGATCGTCTGAAGATGGCTGCCGGCAGCCCGCTAGGTAAACCAGCGGCAACTCTATTTAGACGACTTGCCAAGGGATTATTCAATAATGCAGCCCTGGCATTATTGGAATGTCGATTAGAGACTGGTCGCACCCATCAAATAAGGGTGCACTTAGAGTCGCTGGGTTTACCCATATTGGGTGATCCCGTTTACCGAAAAAAAACACCCGGGGCAGCCAAGATACTCAATTTTGGTCGGCAGGCACTTCATGCGTATGCCTTGAGTCTTCAACATCCCATAAGTCATGAGGTAATGACCTGGTTTCAATTACCCCCCGAGGATATATTCCAGATCCTCCCACAAATTGGTATGAGCTCAGAAGATTTACCTAAGGAAGAGGCACTTTTAGCTTCTATCAAAAACGATCGAGCATGATGCGTTTCATTAAGCCTTACTGGCAAGCTTCACCGATGGTTCATGCATTAGCTACCACTCGGATTGGTGGCTGCAGCCAATCACCCTATGATTCACTAAATTTAGGGGATCACGTAGGGGATAAACTTGAAAATGTTGCCGAGAATCGACGACTATTAAGAATGCATATTCCATCAGATCCCTTATGGATGAAGCAAGTTCATGGTGTAGCAGTGAGCACGCCTTCTAGTCGATCCCAAGGTGTGGATCAGCCGATTGTGGCAGATGCCATTGTGACTAAGACACCAAATGAAGTATTAGCCATTTTGACCGCAGATTGTCTACCCGTTTTATTTGCCGCAAAAGATGGCTCTGTTGTCGGCGCTGCCCATGCCGGCTGGAGAGGTCTTAGTGCTGGAATAATTGAACAGACCATTAAAGAAATGCTCTTGCTTTCTAATCATCTGGTAGTAAGTGATTTATTAGTCTGGCTTGGACCTGCAATTGGGCCTGACGCATTTGAGGTTGGTCAGGATGTGTATAAAGTTTTTGTAGCATCTGGAATCCCAGTTGGAACGAAAGATTTTGTAGCGATAGAAGAAAAGCCAGGAAAATATATGGCTAATCTCTACTCTTTAGCTATAACCCGTTTAAGGTCCATGGGAATCTCTCAGATTAGTGGTGGCGATCTGTGTACCTATCATGACAAACAAGATTTTTTTTCCTATCGCCGTGATGGCATATCTGGTCGATCCGCATCCCTTATTTGGATTTCTAAATAAATCGCTTGAACTTTCCAGGTTTAGTGAGGGTAATTACTAGATTTACCCTAGGGCTAGGGTTATTGCGTATAACTCTATATGCCTTATGGATGGAGAATGTCTTTAATTAATTCAAGAGACTAATATGTTTGCAGGCATGAATACCGGTGCAACGCCATCCTTGGCGCCCCATCATATGGCACTAATTCCCCCGGAGCGTTTGGCCGAAATTCAAAAAGAATATTTTGCGGAGTTGGCACATATTGCCACCAATCCAGAGGCGATTGAAGTAAAGGATCGTCGTTTCGCTGGAAAAGCTTGGCATTCATCTTGGAGTAAGGTAATTGCTGCAACTTACCTTTTAAATTCAAAACATTTGATGGCCCTAGCTAATGCAGTCGAGGCTGACGATAAAGCTAAGCAGAAAATCTTGTTTACTACCGAGCAAATGATCGATGCACTATCTCCATCTAACTTCATAGCCACCAACCCAGAAGTTCTCGAAAATATTATTAGTACACAGGGTCAATCTCTTCAAAAAGGAATTGCAAACCTGCTTGGTGATATGAAAAAGGGTAAAGTTTCTATTACCGATGAAAGTGCCTTTGAAGTTGGTAAAAATATTGCGACTACCGAGGGACATGTTGTATTTCGTAATGACTTATTTGAATTAATTCAATATACGCCCTTAACTAAAACTGTATTTGAGCGCCCTTATTTAATGGTGCCTCCATGCATTAATAAATATTACATTTTAGATTTACAGCCTGAAAATTCAGTAGTACGTCATATGGTTTCACAGGGGCATACGGTTTTTCTGGTTTCTTGGAAAAATCCCGATGCGTCAATGGCTAAGGTCAGTTGGGATGACTATGTAGGTAATGGTGTTATCAAAGCAATTGAGGTTGTGAAGGATATTAGCAAAAGCAAACAAATTAATATTTTGGGTTTCTGCGTAGGCGGCACATTGACTTCTTCAGCTTTGGCGGTGCTTGCCGCGCGCAATGAACATCCTGCAGCAAGCTTAACCTTGTTTACCACTTTATTGGATTTTACGAATACTGGAATTTTGGATGTCTTTATTGATGAAGGCATGGTGGAGCTTCGTGAAAATACTATTGGCGGTAAGGGTGGTAAGTACGGCATGATGTCGGGCCTTGATTTAGGCAATACATTCTCTTTTTTACGACCCAATGATTTAGTTTGGAACTATGTTGTCGAGAACTATCTCAAAGGTAACTCGCCACCACCATTCGACTTACTTTATTGGAATGGAGATTCAACCAATTTACCTGGTGCTATGTACTGCTGGTACTTGAGGCACACCTATTTACAAAATGATTTAGTCAAGCCGGGCAAACTGACTATTTGCGGTGAGAAAATAGATTTAGGCAAGATTAAATGCCCAGCATATATATATGCCTCACAAGAAGACCACATTGTCCCGTGGCAGTCTGCTTACGAATCTACACATATTCTTAAAGGTAAGAATCGCTTTGTACTAGGCGCATCAGGACATATCGCTGGGGTGATTAATCCCCCTGCAAAAAATAAACGTTATTACTTTGAAAATAACAAAATAGCGCCTACTGCCCAAGAGTGGTTAGAGGCAGCTAAGCAAATTACGGGAAGTTGGTGGCCCAATTACACGATATGGCTAGAGCAGTTTGCTGGAGAGCAAAAACCTGTCTCCAATACTTTTGGAAACGCAAAGTACAAAAAGATGGAAGCAGCGCCTGGAGTGTATGTAAAAGAAAAAGCTGCACCAGCAATTAACTAATTAACGAGTTTTTTTACAAGGGGAAAGTAATGTCTCAAAAAGTCGCATATGTAACTGGTGGCATGGGTGGTATCGGTACTGCTATTTGCCAACGCTTAGCAAAGGATGGATTTAAGGTGATTGCTGGTTGCGGCCCGAATTCGCCACGTAAAGACCGCTGGATCGGTGAGCAAAAAGCTCTAGGATTTGATTTCATTGCTTCCGAGGGTAATGTCTCCGATTGGGATAGCACTGTTGCTGCATTTGATAAGGTTAAGGCAGAGGTAGGTCGGGTTGATGTATTGGTGAATAACGCCGGTATTACACGAGATAGCGTATTCCGAAAAATGACTCCAGAAGCTTGGAAGGCAGTGATAGATACCAACCTGAACTCCTTATTTAATGTTACTAAACAGGTGATTGAGGGTATGGTTGATAACAATTGGGGAAGAATTATTAATATTTCCTCAGTAAACGGTCAAAAGGGGCAATTTGGCCAAGCTAATTACTCCACTGCCAAAGCTGGTCTCCATGGTTTCACTATGGCTTTAGCTCAGGAAGTAGCCACCAAAGGCGTCACAGTGAATACTGTTTCCCCTGGCTATATCGGAACAGATATGGTCAAGGCGATCCGTGAGGATGTACTAGAAAAGATCGTTTCTGGAATTCCAGTCAAGCGTTTAGGCACACCTGATGAAATTGCATCAATATGCTGCTGGATTGCTTCGGATGATGGCGGCTATGCAACCGGTGCAGATTTCTCATTAAACGGCGGTATACATACTGGCTAATCCTGTTAATACAGGCTTTGCAAGGGCGCAACACAACTAATTTACCTTTTGGTCAAACTAGCGATAAACTATGCGGATGTTGCATTGCAGTACTAAGTAAGGAAAATTATGGTTACCCGAACAAAGCGAGTTGGCGAAGAGCGACTCATTAAGAAATATCCTAATCGTCGTTTATATGACACTCAAACAAGTACCTATGTCACCTTAGCTGACATTAAGGGTTTAGTCATGGCAAACGAATTATTTAAGGTGATTGATGCCAAAACTGAAGAAGAACTGACGCGCAATATTCTTCTGCAAATAATTCTAGAAGAAGAGGCTGGTGGTGCACCCGTTTTTTCATCGCAAATGCTTTCGCAAATTATTCGCTTTTATGGAAACTCTATGCAAGGCCTGATGGGGAATTACCTCGAAAAGACCATGCAATCTTTTGTTGATATTCATAATAAGCTGGGCGATCAAACTAAAGGCTTGGGCGCAGGAAGTACTCCAGAGGCATGGTCTCAGATGCTCAACCTGCAAAATCCCCTCATGCAGAATCTGATGGGTAGCTATATGGATCAAAGCAAGGACTTGTTTATTAAGATGCAAGAACAAATGCAAGGATCACAAAATATTTTTGGCGGCTTTCCGTTTACTCCCCAGCCCACTAAAACAGAAAAAGAATAGTTGTGGCTGGAAAAATTGGTTTTGTATCCTTAGGGTGCCCTAAGGCCTTAGTCGACTCTGAATTAATTCTTACCCAACTTACTGCCGAAGGGTATGAGACTGCAAAGGATTATTCCGGCGCAGATTTAGTCGTTGTCAATACTTGCGGCTTTATTGATTCTGCTGTTGAAGAAAGTCTTTCTGCTATCGGTGATGCTCTTACAGCTAATGGTAAAGTCATTGTCACTGGTTGCTTAGGCGCCAGAAAGAATGCAGATGGAAGTGATCTAATCCAGAGCATTCATCCTAAAGTACTCGCTGTTACTGGCCCCCATGCCACTGATGAAGTTATGCAAGCAATTCACTTGCACTTACCTAGGCCGCATGATCCCTTTATGGATTTAGTGCCACCAGCAGGGATCAAGCTGACACCTAAGCACTATGCTTACCTTAAAATTTCTGAAGGTTGTAATCATCGTTGTACCTTCTGCATTATTCCTAATCTTCGCGGTGATTTAGTTTCTAGACCGATTGGTGAAGTGTTACTTGAAGCTAAACGTTTATTTGAATCTGGGGTTAAAGAGTTACTGGTTGTATCTCAAGATACCAGCGCCTATGGGGTTGATATTCAATACCGAACAGGTTTTTGGGACGGTAAGCCAGTGAAGACGCGTATGTACGATTTGGTCAATGCTTTAAATCAAATTGCACGCGAGCACCAGGCTTGGGTAAGATTACATTATGTTTACCCATATCCTCATGTTGACGATATCTTGCCATTGATGGCAGAGTTTTCAGAACATGGTTATGGAGTCTTGCCTTATCTAGATATTCCTTTGCAGCATGCACATTCCGATGTTCTTAAAAGAATGAAGCGGCCTGCTAGCGGCGAAAAGAATTTAGAACGCATCTTGGCTTGGCGAAATGCATGCCCTGATTTGGTGATACGTAGTACATTTATTGCTGGCTTCCCAGGAGAGACTGAGGAAGAATTTGAATATCTTCTCAATTTCTTAGATGATGCACAAATAGATCGGGCAGGGTGCTTTGCTTATTCTCCGGTAGATGGGGCACTAGCAAATCAACTAGATAATCCATTGCCTGATTTGGTCAGAGAAGAGCGGCGTGCACGTTTTATGGCCAAAGCGGAGGATATTTCCATTAAGCGACTTGCCAAAAAAATAGGCAAACGTATTCAAGTTCTGATTGATCGCATTGATGACTCTGGCGGAATTGGTCGGACCATTGGTGATGCCCCTGAAATTGATGGTCTAGTGCGGGTTTTACCTGCTAACAAGCCATCAAAACGCTATCGTGTTGGTGAAATCATCCGTGCTACGGTTATTGGCTCCCAAGGGCATGACCTAATAGCCGAAACTTGACTAATGTAATAAAAATGATGGTCGTATTATTAATTAAGCCTATTTTTAGGCTCAGCTAAGGGGATTTTTATGAGTCGTGATGTCGTTGTCTTAAGTGCAGTTCGTTCCGCTATCGGTGCCTTCAATGGCTCCCTCAGCAGCTTTGAGCCTTCTGAGCTCGGCGGTATTGTGATGAAAGAGGCGGTAGCTCGCTCAGGCGTTGATCCAGCCCTCATTAATTATGTGACGGTAGGCAATACCATCCCAACAGATAGTCGCTATGCTTATGTTGCTCGAGTTGCTGCCATCCAAGCTGGCTTGCCAATGGAATCAGTTGCAATGGCCTTAAATCGTTTATGCAGCTCTGGATTACAAGCGATTGTAACTACTGCTCAACAAATCATGCTGGGTGATTGTGATTATGGTGTTGGCGGTGGTGTAGAAGTCATGTCACGCGGCATGTATGGATCACCAGCTATGCGCAGTGGTGCTCGCATGGGTGATACCAAAATGCTCGACTTAATGGTGGCAGTATTGACAGACCCTTTTGGCGTTGGCCATATGGGCGTTACTGCTGAGAACCTCGTTGAAAAGTGGAAATTAACCCGTGAAGAGCAAGATGCATTAGCAGTTGAATCTCATCGTCGCGCGGCACATGCCATTAAAGAAGGCCGTTTTAAATCGCAAATCGTGCCAATCACGATTAAATCGCGTAAAGGTGAGGTGGTATTTGATACCGATGAGCATTGCAAGCCTGATACTACAATGGAAACTCTTGGCAAGATGAAGGCTGTATTCAAAAAAGAGGGCGGCTCAGTAACTGCAGGTAATGCCTCGGGCATTAATGATGGTGCTGCTTTTTTTGTTTTAGCTGATGCTGAAACAGCCAAGAAGGCTGGCCATAAAGCCATCGCCCGACTAGTGTCATACGCTGTTGCAGGTGTACCAAACCATATTATGGGTGAAGGTCCAATCCCAGCAACAAAGCTTGCGCTCGAGCGCGCTGGTCTGCAGTTAGATCAAATGGATGTGATTGAATCGAACGAAGCATTTGCAGCGCAGGCATTGGCTGTTACTAAAGGTCTAGGACTTGATCCAGCAAAGACAAACGTGAATGGTGGTGCAATTGCATTAGGACATCCGATTGGATGCTCTGGTGCTGCTATCGCTACAAAAGCAATTCATGAGTTACAACGTGTGCAAGGGAAATATGCTTTGGTCACCATGTGCATTGGTGGCGGTCAAGGTATTGCGACTATTTTTGAACGTATGTAAACAGTCGAGCTTACTTGCTTAAGTAGGAACTTAGGCAAGTAAGAGTAAGGCTGCATCCAAGCCGACATGGTCAAAAGCCGCGTCGGCTTTTTCTTTTACAAGTGGTTTAGCTTTATATGCGACGCTGATGCCTGAGCCATTCATCATGATGAGGTCATTAGCCCCATCACCCATTGTTAGGGCATTTTCTTTAGTGCACTCCAATGCAAGGCAAGTCTGATCGAGATAAGCGGCTTTTGCTATCCCATCAACGATGTCACCTATGACCTTACCAGTAAGTTTGCCGTCAATAATTTCGAGAGTATTGGCTTGTGTTTGCTTTAGGCTTAGTTGTAGACGTAATTTTTCTGTAAAGAAAGTAAAGCCGCCAGAAACAAGCAGTGTATAGATGCCACGCTCATGAGCTCCTGCCAATAGCTCAGCAGCACCGAAATTAAGACGCAATCTTTCACGGTAAACAGACTCCAATGAATCAGCAGATACACCTTCCAAAAGAGCAACTCGTCGACGCAAGCTCTCCTTGAAATCTTTTATTTCACCACGCATTGTTGCTTCAGTAATTTGAGCAACAGCCGATTTTTTTCCTGTGAAATCAGCGATTTCATCAATGCATTCAATATTAATTAGGGTTGAATCCATGTCCATTGCTAAAACTTTGATAGCACTTGGCTGAAATTCTGGCTTTAGGAAACAAAGATCAGTATAAAAGCTGTCAGCTATGCTTCGCAATAACTCCCTTTGGAGTGGTTCAAGATGTTGGCTCACTTCCCAGCTAGATGAGTGATAGTGACCATGAGTTGTTTGACTATCGCTAGTGTGCAAAGAGACACCAAATTTTGACGCATGGTCCTTGAGATCAAAGACCATTTTTTCAGAAATGGGTGATTGAGAAATAGCAACAAGGGATTGATGGCTCATATATTTAATGATAATGAGGTTAATTAGCTTGTGCTGTATTGAGTATGGCCGATTCATTAAGTCGCCGCAGGATTTGTCTTATAGCATCAAGGCGCTGCTCTAATTTCTCAAACTCTCGGTCTTTTTGAGGTAAAACCTTAAGTTTGTCTTGGCCATTAAGTTGAATATATTTTGAGCTCTGAATTAACTGAATAATCTTCATTGGGTCAATGGGGGGATTCGGAATAAATTGAATTTGTATTGATGTAGGTGTCGCATCAATCTTCTTGATCCCAAAACCAGTCATTTCTAAACGCAATCGATGCGTTTCATAAAATGATTTTGCTTGATCGGGAAGGTCACCAAAACGATCAACCAGCTCTTCACGCAAGCCCATTAATTGAGAAAAATCATTTGTTCCAGCAAACCGTTTATATAAAGATAAGCGCTCATGAACATCAGGACAGTAGTCGCTAGGCAATAGAGCCGGAACCCCCAAATTAACATCAGTAGTTGCTTGTAGTGGGGACAGTAGATCTGGTTCTTTACCGCTACGGAGTGACTTCACTGCACGATTGAGCATTTCGGTATAAAGCTGAAAACCAATTTCATGAATTTCACCTGACTGCTTATCTCCCAATACTTCCCCAGCTCCGCGAATTTCAAGATCATGCATGGCCAAGTAGAAGCCTGAGCCCAGCTCTTCCATTGCTTGGATAGCATTGAGTCGTAATTGCGCCTGTTTACTCAGGGCTTCAGGATCAGGAACCAGTAGATAGGCGTATGCCTGGTGATGGGATCGACCCACGCGACCACGAAGTTGATGTAATTGAGCTAGGCCAAATTTATCTGCGCGATGCATGATGATAGTGTTAGCAGTAGGTACGTCAATTCCGGTTTCAATAATGGTAGTACAGAGCAAGATATTGGTTCTTTGCGTAACAAATTCTCTCATCACTGACTCTAGTTCACGCTCATGCATTTGGCCATGGGCAACACTAATACTTGCTTCTGGTATCAATTCCTGAAGAGCACGTTTACGATTTTCAATGGTTTCCACTTCATTGTGGAGAAAATACACCTGACCCCCACGTTTGATTTCACGTAGTACGGCTTCTCTAATGACGCCATCCCCTTCTCTACGTACAAAGGTTTTAATCGCCAAACGCTTTTGCGGTGCCGTGGCGATGATAGAAAATTCCCGCAAGCCTTCCATTGCCATCCCCAGAGTTCTTGGTATCGGTGTGGCTGTAAGAGTCAATATATCGACTTCTGCCCGTAGTGCTTTTAATGCATCCTTTTGGCGAACTCCGAAGCGATGCTCCTCATCCACAATGACAAGTCCAAGATTAGCAAATTGAGTTTCTTTTGATAGTAATTTATGCGTACCAATGATGATATCGGCATCACCCTTAGCGATTGCCTCTAAAGCAGCATTAATTTCCTTGGTAGTTTTAAAGCGTGACAGCTCTACGATACGCACAGGCCAATCGGCGAAACGATCTTTCCAGGTGGCCACATGTTGTTCTGCGAGTAGGGTGGTTGGAGCAAGGATGGCTACCTGCTTCCCACCCATGACTGCGACAAAACTTGCCCGCAGAGCAACTTCGGTCTTACCGAAACCAACATCACCGCACACTAAGCGATCCATAGGCGTTCCACTGGTCATATCGCCAATGACTGCAGCAATAGCATTGGCCTGATCCGGCGTTTCTTCAAATCCAAAACTCTCGGAGAAGGCAGCATAGTCATGTGCAGAAAATTCAAATGCATGACCTTTGCGAATTGCTCTTGCAGCATATAAACCTAATAATTCAGCGGCGGTATCACGAATTTGCTGCGCTGCTTTGCGCTTAGCTTTATCCCACTGGCCTGATCCTAGCTGATGTAATGGTGCTGAATCAGGGTCAGATCCGGCATAACGTGTCACCATTTGTAATTGTTGGACTGGCACGTAGAGAGTGGCTTGACCTGCATATTGCAAATGTAAAAATTCTTCAAAAACAGGCGCTTCTTTTTGAGTTGCCAGATTTAGCAACACTAAGCCTTGATATCTTCCAATGCCATGTTCTGCATGCACTACCGGGTCGCCAATTTTAAGTTCAGATAAATCTTTAAACAGCATATCTGGGTCGGCTGACTCTGAACCTTTACCTTTACGTCTTTGTCTTGCTGTAGTGGTGAATAATTCTGCCTCTGTAAGAATGATTAAATTTTCTGCAGGCCAAGCAAAACCATTAAAGAGAGAGGCTGTAACAAGGCCAAACGGTGAATCACTTTTAATAAACTCTGCAACACTTTCAAATCCTTCAGGCTTCAACAGAAACAGTGGTTTGCCATCTTGCCCTGCTAGTACATTACTTTCTTCAAATAGTTGTCGAATGGATTCCTTCCGTCCAGCACTGTCTGCGCAGATCAAAACACGCTCGGTTTGATTGGCGACCAATTTTCGCAAGTTAGCAACGGGATCTGTATCTCTACGATGTACAGCAATATCAGGCACCGTTTGAAACTGCTTAGACTCCGTCATCTCTTTTTCTAAAGCTAAGCGCGCATAGGGTTTGGTTGTTGAAAAGAATTCATCTACATCGAGAAAAAGTTCCTTAGGAGGCAGTATGGGGCGATCGAAATCATGTTTTAAGAACTCATATCGTGATTGAGTATCTTTCCAAAAGGTTCGGATAGTGTCCTCTAGATTACCAATACTCAGAATCCATACTGGATCGCCTGAACGCGGAAAATAATCAAATACAGTAGAGCTCTCACTGAAAAACAATGGGAGATAGGACTCAATACCCGCACTTGGTATACCTAAGTTTGCATCTTTATAGATGGAACATCTTGATGGATCTCCTTCAAAGACCTCTCTCCAGCGCCCTCGAAACGCAGTGCGTGAATCATCATCAAACGGAAATTCATGACCCGGTAATAGGCGGATTTCTTTAACTGGATACAGACTGCGTTGTGTATCGGGATCAAAGGCGCGGATTTGTTCAATCTCATCTCCAAATAGATCTAAGCGGTAGGGAAGATTTGATCCCATTGGAAATAAGTCTATGAGACCGCCGCGAATGCTGTATTCACCAGGGCGCATTACTGCGCTAACTGGATCGTAGCCTGCCTGTTGTAACTGAAGTCTTAGGGCTCCCTCATTTAAGCTATCCCCTTGCCGAAAGAAAAAAGTATGTCCAGAAAGAAAGTGGGGCGGGCCTAATCTCTGTAAGGCGGTTGTAATAGGTACCAAA
>Ga0194047_10000693_pt1 | contig 21687 bp, 15 predicted proteins | sample JunL225m_MetaG_2_FD_160070 | JGI IMG/M metagenome (GOLD analysis project Ga0194047, IMG submission 160070) | Anoxic zone freshwater microbial communities from boreal shield lake in IISD Experimental Lakes Area, Ontario, Canada - Jun2016-L221-5m | ecosystem: Environmental > Aquatic > Freshwater... | reverse complement strand
CATAAAACACCTATACGATTCAAACTTATATGGGTCGATAAGTTCCGAGCCGTCTTAGCTTCTTGCTAAGCCTACCGCCCCAGATTTCAAACATAGTGAATATTGGGGGCTGCATATGAATGTTAAAGGTTTAGGCTTGGCTCTAGCCAGGGTTCAAAACATTCCTTTTTTAGTATGCGATTCCGTTAAAAAATTCAGTAGGAGATATTCGAATGCCATTTCATATTTTTGAATCTCTGTAACTAAAGAAAAATTTTTGATGTCCTTTTTTCTTAAGAAAATAGTTGCTCATCTCGGCAACTTTAAACTCGCATTACTGATTCTTGCGCTGAGTTTATCGCTTACTTTTTTTGCTAGCTATCTTATGATGCGCGATGTGCAAAATCAAGCCTTATCTTCGTTTGAAAATAGCTGTGATGAAATTGTTATCAAGATTAATGAGCGACTCGCAATGTATGGGATGGCCCTTAGAGGTTCTGCTGGTCTTTTTGACGCGTCGGAATCTGTTTCACGAAAGCAGTGGCACACATACATTCATTCCCTAGATGCAAGTAAAGCGATTCCTGGTGTGACTGGTATTGGCTATAACCCCATTATTTTGTCAAATCAGTTAGCAAACCATACTGCGCTTATTCGTCAGGAAGGTTTTCCTAACTACTCGGTTCGGCCTATTGGTCAACGAAGTATCTATACACCTGTTATGTATATAGAACCTTTTGAAGGTAGAAATTTACGTGCTCTTGGTTTTGATATGTATTCGGAGCCTATTCGGCGCAATGCTATGGAAAGAGCGAGGGATACCGGCGAAGCAGCCTTGACTGGAAAGCTACAGTTAATCCAAGAAGATGGAAAAGACCCTCAAAATGGGGTCATAATGTATTCTCCAATATATCGTAAAAATGTTCCATCAAGTACTGTTTTGGATCGTCAGGTAGCAATCATTGGTTGGGTTTCTGGCCCCTATCGCATGGGGGATCTCATGAATGGGATCTTGGGCACTCAAGCTAAAAATATAGATTTTAAAATATATGATGGTCTAAAAACCAGCGAAGCAGCTCTGCTATTTACTAGCGAGCCCAGCCGTTTGACAAGTCCACCTTCAATACTACACATGCAGCGCAAAATTCACTTTGATGCCGGTAGTGACTGGTTGCTTGATTTTGATGGTTATGTAGCAGCTGCCTACATTGACTATAACAAAGTTTGGCTGATGTTATTCACGGGCATTACTATTAGTATTCTTATTTTTTGGCTCATGCGATCCATCGCAAATACCAAAATAAAAGGCGCTCAGATAGCTAGCCAACTGTCTGCGGAAATTGGGGGGCTAAATTCAAGACTATCTATTGCTCTAGAAGCGAGCTCAGTGGGCATTTGGGACTGGGACGTTATTGATAATATTTTGGTCTGGGATGAGCAGATGTATAAGCTCTATGGAATTTCTAAAGATCAATTTAGTGGAGCATATGAAGCTTGGCAATCCGGGGTTCACCCGGATGATAAATTCAGTAGTGATGAGGAGATTCAAAAGGCCCTGCGAAATGAACGTACATTTAATACTGAATTTCGCGTTATCTATCCCAATGGTGATATTCGCTATCTTCGGGCCTTAGCTACCGTACAAAGAGGCGACGATGGTAAGCCCCTTCGCATGATTGGCACGAACTGGGATATTACCGAACAAAAATTAGCTGAAAAGAAGATAGAAGAGTTAGCCTTTTTTGACCATTTAACCTCGCTACCAAACAGGCGGTTATTTGCCGACCGCTTACAAAGAGTAATGAAACTGAGCGAACGCAGTAAGCAATACTACGCACTACTCTCAATTGATATAGATAACTTCAAAACCATCAATGATCTGCATGGACATGATGGTGGCGACCTAGCATTGCAAGCTGCCGCCCAACACCTTCAAAAGGGCGCGCGCACTGGAGATACCATTGCGCGCATGGGTGGCGATGAGTTTATGATTTTGCTAGAAGACTTAGGCGTCAATCCTTTAGAGGCAGGTTCAGCAGCTAAAACCGTTGCTGAAAAGATCTTAGCTATCTTCAATATATCAGATAAATTAACTTCGTCTATTCCAATGTGCTCCCTCAGTATTGGTATCACCTCATTTATGGGGAGCGATATAGATCCAGATGAGTTGCTCAAGCAATCTGATCTAGCGCTTTATCAAGCGAAGGGATCGGGTCGCAATTGCATCAAATTTTATGATGAACAGATGCAGGCTTTAATTAATAAGAGGACCTCTTTAGAGGCTACATTGCGTCAGGCTATCGAAAATAAATGGTTCGTATTGCATTATCAGCCCCAGGTAGATGGCAATCAACGGATTGATTCTGCCGAGGTTCTTTTGCGTCTTGATCATCCCCAGCGTGGTCTGATGAACCCGGGGGAATTTATTGATCTAGCTGAATCTACTAATCTGATTTTACCAATCGGCTGGTGGGTGCTCAATGCTGCATGTATGCAACTGGCCGCATGGGCATCCCAAGAAAATATGGTGCACTTTAATCTGGCTGTCAATATTAGTATTAAGCAGTTTCAACAAGCAAATTTTGTAAGCAAAATTATCGACACTGTAGTGAGAACTGGAGCCAATCCCAAATTACTCACCCTGGAGTTGACCGAAACCTTGTTTTTAGAGGACAAAGCAGAAGCTATGCAAAAGATGCAAGCCTTAAAAGATTATGGCTTTAATTTTTCACTAGATGATTTTGGGACTGGTTATTCCTCTTTATCCTACTTAAAGAGCTTGCCATTTGATGCGCTAAAGATTGATCGAACATTTATTGCGGAGATGCCTGGAAATCAGGTCAGCAATGATATTGTTCGTATTATTATCTTAATGGGGCAAACACTAGATCTCAGAGTGGTTGCTGAAGGTGTTGAATCCAAGGAGCAGCTTCAGTACTTGAAGGCGATGGGTTGTCACCACTATCAAGGGTTTTTATTTTCTCATCCCATGCCCTTAGATGATTTTATGGCATCAATAACGCGCTAAGCCCCACCTTTTTGCCTTATAACGACCGTCTGCTTCGGGTCGATAACGACTCTTTGACTGAAGCCGCTTGGATGACTCAAAACGGCCATAAAGAGACGCTTGTAAGAAATAAGCTTGCGCCCTTCTAAGGCATAGGTCGCTCGTTCGAATCGTGCTGGGCAGACCAAAACCCTCTAAATCACCCAGTTTCACCATATCTATTTGATGTCGGTTAAAGTAGTTCTTGATATTGGAGTTGACAATCAAAAAATAGGGAGATAAATAAAGCCATGAGACAGCGCCCCAGATTGAGTCGGTCTAAAAACCTCGTTAGTGTTTCTTATTTATATGTACTATCACAGCTCGTTTTTTTATTTTTTTCTTCCCTTGCTTCAGCACAATCTTATCCAAGTGCACCTATTAAAGTTGTTGTTACTTACGCCCCAGGCGGCGGGAGTGACGTTTTAGCTCGAATGATAGCCCCAGAGTTAGGTAAAAATCTAGGGCAGCCAATTATTATTGACAATAAGGCTGGCGGTGGAGGTAGCGTAGGGACTGCCGTTGCTGCAAGAATGCCCCCCGATGGCTATGGGTTGTTGTTTATGAGTTTATTGCCCCATACGGTTGCAAAAGGAATTTATGCAAAGCTTTCATATGATCCGATTGGTGACTTCACCCCGCTCGGAGGAGCAGTTTCAATTCCTTATGTAATAGTAGTTAATTCTGCATTGCCAGTTAAAACATTGGCAGAGTTAATTGCATTGGGGAAGGCTAGTCCAGGTAAGTACAATTTTGAATCTGCTGGGGTTGGGAGCTCAACACATCTCGTTGGCGAGTTTTTTAAAAATACCTTTAAAGTTGATTTCACTCATGTGCCATACAAAGGAGGTGGTCCAGGACTTATCGCTTTAATTGGCGGCGAAGAGACTCAACTTGCATTTGAAAATCTCCCTGGAATGATGCCGCAAATTAAAGCGGGCACCATTCGCCCTCTTGCTGTAACCAGTAAGCAGCGCTCTCCATCTTTACCAGATGTCCCATCAGTAGCTGAATTGGGGTACCCTGAATTTGAGGTAACTGGAATCTTTGGATTTTTGGGGCCAGTAGGAATGCCTAAAGATCTAGTTGCCCGTATTAATACTGCGATTAATAAAACGATGAGCACTCCCAGCGTAGTCCAACAAGTTACTGCTTCTGGTGGCCATGCGATCACTACAACCCCAACTGAGTTTGGGGGGATGATGACCGCTGAATCAAAGAGGTGGCTGGGAATAACCAAGGATATGGGCATTAAACCTGAATAGTACTATGTAGGCAGCTTTCTTTGGGCTTAGCTAAAGGCATCTATGCCGGTCAGTTTCCGACCAATGATCAATTGGTTGATTTGGGTCGTGCCGTCTGGAATAGTTAGCATTCTGGCGTTTCTGAAATGCCTTTCTAGAGGGAATTCTTTCGTAAGCCCAAAAGCGCCGTGAATCTGTATTGCTTTAGAGGTAATACGAAGAGCGGCTTCGGTGGTGAAAGATTTGGCAATGGCCGCCTCCAGCTCACATCTTTTGCCCTGAGACATAATCGCGAGCGCTTTATACACTAACAGCTGCGCCGCTGAAAAATCAGTAGCCATTTCCGCTAGCAATCCTTGAATTAATTGATGACCCGCTATCGGTTTTCCAAATTGAGTTCGTTCTTTGGAGTATTGAATGGACTCATCAAGCGCGGTGCGCGCGATCCCCAGTGCCAATGTTGATACGAAACATCTTGATCTATCGAATCCCTTCATTGTTTCCCTTAGCCCAGAACCAATACTTCCAAGTAAGTTTTCTTCAGGAACGACAATATTATCAAATAAGACTTGCCCCATTGACCACCTATTAAGCCCAAGTTTCCCAATTTCTCGAACTTCATAGCCGTGTTGCTCTTTATCAACCAGGAACATAGAAAATTCTTGTTCGGCAGTGAGAGCAAGCACAATCATAAAGTCAGCTACAGAGGCATTCGATACCCACATTTTTTCACCAGATATACGAAAGTATTTCCCATCTTTCTTTGCTGTAGTTCGCATCTCTCTAACGCTTGACCCAATGCCCGGCTCGCTAATTGCTGAACATCCAAAAATTTCTCCATTAATAATTCTTGGTAGATATTGGTTTCTAATATTCTCTGAGCCATTGTTGGCTATTTTTAATGCAGCACCTTCTGCAACCCAGGCAAGTCCTGCGACATCTGGGGATGCTTGAGATAGCTTTTCAAACATCAAGCCGCTGGTTAAAAAATCCACTCCTAAACCATTCAAATTTTCAGGAACCCATCCAGACCCAACACCGCACGGCATCATTAACTCTATTAACTTATGTGCCAAATTTTTAGAAAACGGCTCATCAATTTTTTGATCAATTAGAGGCACAATTTCTTTGGTAATGCATTTCTCCCAACCATCTAATGTCATTGTCTGTACGTCAGTTAAGTCGAAGTCCATTGGATTTCCTTTTTATGTACTTCAATACATTTTTGCATTATTTCTTAGAATCTAGACCAGTTTTGTTTAATTCCAGAGAGATTAGTGTGTATAGATCATAAAAAATTCCCACAAGCAATTACGATCTGGAGGTGAGTGATGGCAATGAATATCTTCAGATCTTACAGGGATGAATATTTCTTCTAGCCCATAGGCCGCATATTTAAATCGTGATGGGGAGACCAAATCTCTCTAAATCAGTCGATTTCACTATGTTATTGCCACTCTTTGTGGATTTACTGCTACTGGCTAGTTGTTGTCATCATTGTGAATTATTCGTATAAGATGCTTGTACTCGCCGAGCTTCATTGATCTTTGAACGTGATTGCTAAAGGATTGTTATGAGAAAAGTACTTTTATTGGCATTTCTAATTGCATTTATTCAAACAGCAATGGCGGAGCAGTGGCCAAGCAAACCCATTCGAATAGTTGTGCCATATCCTCCGGGTGGAGGTAATGATGTTTTGGCGCGTTTATTTGCCCCTGAATTAGGTCAAATATTAGGACAGTCAGCGGTTGTAGAGAATCGTCCTGGTGCTGGTGGCTCAATGGGTTCTGCCAGCGTTGCCCGATCTGCTCCTGATGGTTATACCCTTCTGATTGTGAATACGGTACCCCATACTTCTGCTGCAGGAATTTACCCAAAACTTTCTTATGATCCAGTCAAGGATTTTAGTGCGGTTGCCCTGGTTGCTTCCAATCCATACGTGATTGCAGTGAATCCAAAACTACCAGTAAAAAATATTGCTGAATTAATTGCTTTGGCACGATCAAAGCCGGGAACTATTTACTACGGTTCCGCAGGGACAGGCAGTGTTACGCATTTAAATACTGAGTTATTCAAGTCTGTCGTTAAAATCGATTTAACACACGTACCCTACAAAGGCGGTGGCCCTGCTATCGCAGATTTGCTCGGAGGTCAGGTACAAATGACTACTGAGAATGTATTTTTAATGATGCCTTACTTTAATGCTGGTCAGCTGCGACCGATTGCTGTTACAAGCTTAAAGCGCTCATCGATTTTGCCGGATGTTCCGACCATTGCAGAGTCTGGTTATCCAAATTTTGAAATCATTGGGCAGTTTGGCTTTGTTGCGCCGGCAGGAACACCTGATGATGTGATTATGAAGTTAAATAGTGCATTTAATAAAATACTTAAATCACCAGAGATAATTAAAAAATTAAATGCACAAGGTAGCGATGTCAGAAGTGGAACGCCAGAGGCATTTCAGTCCATACTTCAATCAGAATCAACAAAGTGGCTTGGGGTAATCAAGGATGCGAATATTAAAGGTGAATGATTGCTCAAGATTATGTACATATTCTGAAAATAGAAAATGAATCAACAGTTAGCCATTCAAGAGCTGAGTACTGATGTATTAGTTTTAGGCGGGGGCCTCGCAGGTTATCGTGCCGCGGCAGCAGCTCACGCTGCTGGTTCTGAGGTTGTCATGGCTTTTCAGGCTCATGGAGCATCACAATATATTATTGGCTTTAATGTCCCCATTGCTCACGCTAATCCAGCTGACTCTCCACAAGCTTATTTTGACGATATGGTCAAAGGCGGCTATCGGCTAAACGATCGTCAGTTGGTTAATGTTTTAGCGAATGGAGCAGAAAGTGCATTGGCTGAACTCGTTTCTATCGGTGTCCCATTTGCAATGAATGGAGATAAGTTTGCGCAGCGACATTTATCTGGCAATACTTATGCCCGCTCTGTATACCACCCTCAGGGTATAGGGCATATCGCATTAAATACTTTGAAAGCGCACTGTAGCCAGGCGGGCGTTATTCAATATGCGGGCTGGAAGGTAGTTAGTTTATTAAAAGATCATGGTGAAATTGTTGGTGCCTTATTAGCCAACAGGCATAGCAGTGAACTCCTAGCGATTCATGCCAAATCTGTTGTCATGGCAATGGGGGGTATTGGCGCTCTTTATACAGATAGCACTTATCCTGCAGATGTTTCAGCTGATTCTTATGCCTTAGCAATAGAAGCAGGAGCAACACTGATTGATATGGAATTTGTCCAGTTTGAGCCTACAGTGGTTGTATATCCTGAGGGAGCTAAAGGCATGGAAATGCCAACGGCCATGCTTGGTGATGGAGCTCATCTTTTAAATGCTTTGGGTGAGCGCTTTATGTATCGATATAACCCTGCCCATGGTGAATTACAAATTGAAAAAGCGAAAATGGCCTTGTGCATTCAACGAGAAATTGATGAGGGCAGGGGTCTTGAGGATCAAACAGTATTGTTTGATACCACCCAAGTTCCTATTGATAAGCTAGAAACCTATGTCAATCACTGTAAGCGCTTGCGCTCATCTGGTCTAGACCCCATCAAAGAGTTGCCACGGATTAGGCCTGCAGCGCACAGCCACATGGGCGGCATTAAAGTAGATAAAGATTATTGGACTGGTGTTCCGGGATTGTTTGCAGCTGGTGAAGCCAGTAGCGGAATACATGGTGCCAGTCGGATAGCTGGTAATGGCGCTAGCGATGTCATTGTATCCGGAGGAGTTGCTGGCCGTTCTGCTGCAAAGACTAAACAACCAACTGCTAAGCGAAATTGGAGCAAGATTCATCAGGAAGCTTCTGAAAAGATTCAAGTGGTTGTGAGCCAAGCTGGGAAAACTTCGGCTGAAGATGTCAAGCAAGCACTTCGATTAGCAATGCTCTCATCTGCTGGCTTATTGCGCAATGCGAATGGCCTATTGGATGGCCAGGCCAAAATTAGAAACTTGCAATCTGAGATAGATGCAGGGCTTAGATCAAATTCATTTACTGACTCAATACGGTCACTTGAGTCGAAAAATATGGTTTTGACCAGCGAGATCATTATTCAAGCAGCTTTAACGCGTACAGAAAGTCGTGGGGCACATCAACGGACAGATTATCCCCAAATGGACGATTTACATTTTTTGAATCATATTGCCTTTGATATGAAAGAAGATGGGTGCATAAATTCTCGCAGCATTCCTATTTCATAAATCTTCTTTAGGTGAATAGGATCTAGCTGGTAAGTATTGATGTAGTTTGGACAATCAGTAAAGTAGTCATTGTTAATATTGGTAGAGGAAAATTGGATCATGACAAAAGTAGAATATGTGCAAATGGAGTCTGGCAAGCTGGAAGATGTAAAGATAGGAACCAGTTTGGTCTATACAAAAACAGTTTCTGAGTCAGACGTCTATTTATTTGCTGGTATCACGGGTGATTTCTCACCAAATCATGTGGATGCCGAATATATGCGACAGGGTAGATATGGCGAGCGTATTGCCCATGGTGTACTCATGGTTGGTTTTATGTCTGCCGCTTCGGCCAGAATGCGTATTGGCCGTACTGTATCGCTGGGCTACGATAAATTAAGGTTTGTGGCTGCCGTCAAGTTCGGAGACACAATTACTACCGAATATACAATTACGGAAATTGATTACGCAAAAAGGCGACTTTATAACCAGGTCACTTGCACTAACCAGCGGGGTGAGGTAGTCGCTGCAGCTATTCACCTTCGCTCCTTCGTTGATTAATTTCAATTTTCTATTTAAATCGATTCTGGCTTTCGGACACACATTGGAGAAAATGGAATGGCAGTACTACTAAGCGAACAAAAAGGATCCTCATTGCTCCTAACTCTGAATCGCCCTGAAGTGATGAACGCACTTTCGAGCGAACTCGCTGAACAATTGCTATTAGCAGTTCAAGAAGCTGGTCAGAGAAAGGATATTCGGACGATTGTGATCACAGGCGCTGGAGATAAAGCATTTTGTGCTGGCACCGACCTTAAACAGCGTAAAGACCTGACACCAGATCAGAAGTGGGCACAAAGTCGAACTTTGTGGAACGTCAACCAGGCAATCTGGAATTCACCGAAGGCTGTAATTGCGGCAATTAGTGGCTGGTGTTTAGGTGGAGGCCTTGAACTTGCTCTCTACAGTGATTTACGTATTGCTGCTGATGATGCACGTTTTGGTTGGCCAGAGATGACTCTTGGCGCATATCCTGGTGGGGGCGGTGCAGTAATACTTCCACGCATTGTCGGGCGTGCAAAGGCAAAGCAGATGTTATTTACCGCTAAACGAATGAGCGCGTCTGAGGCTTTGAGTATTGGCTTAGTTGAACGTGTAGTGCCACGTGCGCAATTGCTTAATGAAGTTTTAGAACTGTGTCGGGAGATGGAAAGCTCTAGCCCATTGGGACTTGCTGCAGTGAAGCAGTCCATTAATCGTGGCGCAGATTTGCCAGTGGAAGAAGCTGCTGAGGTTGATCAAGCATTGAGGCGACCATTAGAAGCCACCAAAGATTACGAAGAGGGGATAAGGGCACATTTTGAGAAGCGCAAGCCCATTTTCATAGGGCAGTAAGTAAATGCGATATTGATATTAAATTAGCATTAGCAAAATGTATTGTTATTTGTTGTGCAGATTTTCTACTTTTGATGGAGGGCTTCACATGAACTATTTCATGCGTCACTTGTTGGTAGGATTGGTTACTGCAGTGCTGTCATTTTCTTGTTTTGCACAACAAGATTATCCGAATCATATGCTTAAACTTTATGTACCTATGGCACCTGGCGGTGCCAACGATATATTTGCACGTATTGTTGGGCAGAGATTAACCGATCGGTTAGGTCAATCGGTGGTGATTGATAACCGACCTGGCGCTGGCATTACAGTTGGAACTAATATTGCTGCTAAGTCTGTACCAGATGGCTATAACATGTTGATTATTAATTCCATCATGTTATCGGCTAGCCCAGCCCTCTATAAAAATTTATCTTACGATCCTGTAGAAGATTTTGTACCGGTTGGAACTTTAGCAGTTGCACCTTATGTATTAGTAGTTGCCGCTGACTTTCCTGCAAAGAACTTCAAAGAATTTATAGATTTGATGAAGGCTAATCCGGGTAAATATAATTACTCATCTTCCGGAGTTGGTAGCTCGCCACATCTGATTGCCGAACTATTTAAACGAGAAACGGGAGTGAATGCTAGCCATGTGCCATATAAAGGTGGGGGGCCATCAGTTGTGGGCATACTTAGTGGGGATGCAGCATTTACTTTCGAGAGTATTGCCACTGTGATGTCAATGATCAAATCTGGCAAAATGCGTTTACTTGCAGTTACAAGCGCCAAGCGGATGTCGATGTTTCCAAATGCACCAACCCTGGCAGAATCAGGTGTTACTGGATTTGATGTCGTTGCAATGTATGGTCTTGTTGTGCCTAAAGGTACGCCGAAAGAGTATGTTCAGCGCCTCAGTAAAGAAGTTGAAGTGGTTATACAGGCACCTGATGTTAAGGATGCATTTTTACAACAAGGCGCTGAGACTGTTTCGTTGCCGCCTGATGCTCTCTCAGCAAAAATCAAGTCTGAAGTAGCTAATTGGTCTAAAGTAATTAACGACGCTAATATTAAGTCAGATTAAAAACCTAAAGCTGGAGATCTTGTACGTCATGATTGAAAAACAAAAAATAACAAACAAACCACTTTCTGGTATTCGTGTCGTTGATTTCACTCGTTTTTTTGCCGGCCCTTACTGCGCGCAACTACTTGGTGATCTTGGAGCAGAAGTTATTAAGGTTGAGCTACCTGGTGATGGCGACCCCCTCCGCACTCAAGGACCACCCTTTGTTCATGGCAACGGCATTACTTTTTATGCTACTAATCGTAATAAACGATCTATTACCTTAGATATGCAAACCGATGAAGGCAAAAAGATAGCGCTTAGTCTTTGCCTAAAAGCAGACGTTATTTTAGAAAATTTTAGACCAGATGTAATGCCCCGTCTTGGACTTGGTTATGAGGGCTTGGAGAAAGATAATTCGCGCCTAGTGTATGCATCTATTTCAGGGTATGGTGCTGATGGGCCGGATATGAACTTGGGCGCATTCGATCTCACTATTCAGGCAGTCGGTGGCTATATGAATATTACTGGGGAGCGTGATCGTCCACCTATCAAACTAGGCACATCTGCATTTGATGTATTGACGGGGATGAATTGCTATTCCGCAATTCTGGCGGCTTTACTGCAACGATCCGTTAGCGGTAAGGGGCAAAAAGTTGAAACCAGTTTATTAGAGTCTGAAGTTGCTTTTCTTGCTAATGCTGCACTAGAGTATTTAATGACAGGCGTCGAGCCGCAGAAATGGGGTTCAGAGCATGCACAGCAGGTTCCATATAAAGGTTTTAAAACTGCAGATGGTTGGGCGATTATTGGTGCTGGATTCCCAAATTTTTATGAGCCCTTCTGCAAAATATTGGGGAGAGAGGATTTACTTTCCGATCCTCGCTTTGCTGATATGCCAGGACGTGTAAAGAATCGGGAAGCTCTTTATCAGATTTTAGATTCAGAGGTAGTTAAGCACCAAACTGATAAGTTAATTGTAGAGCTTGAAGCCGCCAAAATACCATGTGCTCCAGTGAATAATATGCAGCAGGTCTTTAGCCATAGACAGGTAAAACATCGGGGGATGCATCAGATATTAAATCACCCAACGTATGGTGATGTTCCATCGCTTGGGTCGGCAACAAAGTATTCCTCGTTTGACGTCACTGCAGGGTGGACAGCACCCCCTTTGCTTGGGGAGGACACTGATGGGGTATTAAATGAATGGCTTGGCCTAAGTAATGGCGAGCTGACTCAATTAAGGGAAAAGAAAATTATTTAATGAGCAAAGTAGAGTCTCATATTGCAGAATCAGATTGCCACTCTTCGGAGTGGTTTTTTTTCGCCCTGAACGTCGGCTTCGGGTCGATAACTAACTGTGGGCTTAATCAGGGTGAGGGTCTCTTTTAGACCGCATAACTGCCTGATGAAGAAAATTCAAGCAAACAGGATTTATAGTGCGCCTAAACTAGTTTCACCCGTACGAATACGCAACACTTGCTCTAAGTGTGAGATGAAAATCTTTCCGTCACCAATCTTGCCTGTCATAGCTGCTTTTTCAATAACTTCAATAGCTTTTTCCAACAGAGGTTTCTTCAACGGCTACCTCGATTTTGACTTTAACTAAAATATCGATCACGTATTCAACGCCTTGATACAGTTCAGCATGTCCTTTTTGACGTCCGAATCCCTTCACTTCAATGGTGGTCATCCCAGCAATGCCGATGTTGGTTAAAGCTTCTCGTACCTCATCTAACTTAAAGAGTTTGATGATTGCAGTAATTAGCTTCATGTTTAAGAGGTAGTCTAAATCGTTAAACCTAGTCGCTATTCCATAGGCAGGATTGATGTAGATCGCTTTATGAACTGCTATTGACTGTGTGTATCCATTTAGCTGTTCCTTGTGTTTCTTATGGATCAAGAAGTGTTCAATTATCTAAATATCAGCATCGATCACGCATAGACCCTCAATACTGCCCCTAGCATGCCTTTTGTTTCGGCGACTCTCCCCAAATTAGCTAAATTTTTTAGAGTTTTTTTCGTCAAGAGCCCATGGTGGCATTAGGTCATACCCTTATATTTTGCGTTTATTCCTAAATAGTAAGCAATTAATTGATATAAATCAAAATAAGTTAGTAGTATGACTTGACGACGTTTATTAAATACTGGTCAAGCAAAACCCGTCAGTGAATTCAAGCAAACGCATGGCAGAGGGCATATGAATCTATGTGGCAAACAGCGATGATTGATTTTTCTAAAAATTGCACCACATAAATATGCTTATTTATAGGTGGCCCTCTCTTTACTTGCCCGCAATGCTGATTGGTTTCACAAGTTCAGCATTGGCACAATGGTTGCCAAAGGGACCTAGCCCTATCGTTGAAGCCCCCTCCACATCGGTTAGCACACTTATTAAAGGGATTATGTACGATGAGGGCTCCAGCAATCCTGCATCTGGCGCAGTAATGGGGCTTTTACAAAGTTCTTCAAACGTAAATGAGTTGTATGCGGGAACAGTGAATGGTGGAGTCTGGAAAAGCAGCAACGGTGGATCATCCTGGACCGCTCTTGGGGATAAGCTGGCTTCTCTTTCTATAGGGGCTATCACGTTTGATGCCGCTGATCCAACTAAGTTATGGGTTGGGTTTGGGAAATTGAGTTCGCTAAATTTTCAGGGCGGTACTTTGGCGGGCGTTCGTGTTTTTGATACCACCACCCAAGCTTGGACAAGGCCGGTAATGGCTGGTCTAGTATTGCAAGATATTTCTGGATTGGTTGTCAATGGCAATACGATTGTTTTAGGTACTAAAAGCACCTCTGGATCTTCGAGCATTTGGCGAAGTGCTGATGCGGGAGCTAGTTTTCAAAACATCTCTTCTGGATTGAATTCGGGAACCATTACCTCTTTGGTAAAAGGCCCTGACAATATCTTATACGCAGCCATTCAGAATGCTAGTTCAGTTTCCGCAACTGGAGTATATCGCTCAGATGACAGTGGTGCGAATTGGACTCAGTTAAGCACATTAAATGTTTTACAAAACAGGGAAGTTGGGCAGCAAATGACAGCCATGATAAGGCTGTCAGTTGGAAAGGATGGGGTGCTTCTTGCAAGTCTTGCCAACCCCACAATCGTCGGTAACCCAACAGCCACGCTCAGCAATAACTACGCAAATACCCCTGTCAGTGTTTTTATGAGTCGTGATCAGGGGACAAATTGGATTAGCTTGGGAACCCCGGGTACTCATGAGGTAGTTAACGGAGTACCTGTGTTCCAAAATGTGTATGGATCTGGCCAGTTAATGCATGGCAGAGTCTTGGCTGATCCCAATAATGCTTCTGTCTTTTATATTAGTGGCGATCTTCAAGGGCCTAGCGATTTGATAGGTGACAATCCCCCAGTCGCAACCTCAATAGGCGCATCTACTTGGAGCGGGCGTTTGTTTAGAGGTGAATACAATTCCGCAACGGGGCAAACCATATGGACAGCAATTACTGATAATTACTCCACGGGTACGGTAATGGGAGTTACTGGATCAGGCCCCCATGCAGATTCTCGTTTCATGATGATCGATGGTGTCGGAAACTTGCTGGAAACAGATGATGGCGGTATTTTTAGGCGTACCCTTCCAACAAGTAATGCAGGTCTTTGGCAGTCACTCAATGGCAATCTTCAGGTTGGGGAGGTGCATACAGCACGTTGGAATTCGAGAACCCATACTGCAATTACTGCAAATCAAGATCTTGGCACCAATTATCAATATGCCGCCAATTCCCCTATTCACATTACGCTTTCAGGTGGTGACGGGGGTATTGCTGCGGTCAATCCATATGTTAATGTAGCAGGTACCCAGCCAATTGCTTACTATACATCCTCCCAAAGCCTTGGAGCTTTCAGGCGTTGGGGAATGGATGCTAGTAATAACCTTGCGAACGTTACTAATCTTTATCCATATGTTCTTGCTCCTGATGGTACTAAAAATTACCTGTCTTTAAATCCGGATGCGAAATCCAATCAACCTCCAGATCCTGGCACTATTACAATGCCATTTATCCCAGTGATGAGCTTGAACACCGTAGATAATAGTCGTTTTGCTATTGGCGGTTATGAGGTTTTTGTAGGCACTGACCCCCTGACCACCCCTGCGAATTCTCGCTTAGACCTGAATGTAAAGCAGGTGACCAATGTGGCAGGCGAATACCCAACATTAACAACAGTAGGCTTTCGGGCATTGCAATATGGTGCGGTTAATAATGCGAACGCCCTCTTAGCGGGTATTGGTCTATCCCAGCAGCTAGACACCCCCGGCGTCCTGATGTTTAGTCCAAATGCTGAGACAACGCCTGCGAGTACTATTGCTCAATCTCCAAATTATGGAATTCAGGCCGCTTTATTTGATAGGCAGTTGGGCACCAACCGAATTTATGCAAGTAATAGTGAAGATATCATTCGTGGCACTTTAGGTGGTGGAGGAACAACTTATACCTTTACCAATTTGAATGGTAATTTATCCGCCGATGATTTTTATGCCCGTCGTGCACTCGATCATATTTATAAATATGGAGTGTCTGCCTTAGTTGCCGGTGGTGTACATTCAACAGAGGGTGGTAATTTTCTATATACCTTGCGCGATCCCGCTAATGTGGTTACTCCAATTTGGGATACCCGTCTAGGTAGCATTCCCAATGCCCCCATTTTTTCCTTAGATTATTCTGTAGACGATGACTTGCTTCTTGCGGGCACTTTGGGTAGAGGTATTTTTATTCTTCCAGATGTCACAACGTATTTCACGGAAGCAACTCAATTGGTCTTTGGGCAAGCTGATAATGCTAGTTCTCCTAGCGATGCTCAATTGGTCGATGGAACAGATTTGCTGGGCAACCCTTTTAGTCGCAGTATGACTAAAACGGGGACAGGTACATTGAGCTTAGTTGGACGAAATGCTCTTTATAGCGGTGGAACGTATTTAAATAATGGCATTACTTTAGTCAATGCTGATGCAAATTTAGGCGCTCCGAATATTGGTGTTTGGTTTGATGGAGGCACCCTTAAATATGACGCTGCATTTTCTTTGAATCGACCTATTGTTTTGCAGTCAAATAATGGCGCTATTGATACCAATAATTTGGCGATTAGCCAGGGGAATCAAGCTATTAGTGGGGTTGGTGGATTCGAAATCAAAGGTGGCGGTAGCTATACATTTAATAGGGCTAATTCATATGCGGGCGGAACGCTGGTGAATGCGGCCACAGTTAACGCTAGTTTAGATAGCAATTTTGGCGCACCATTGAGCCAAGTAATATTAAGCAGTGGAACGGTAAACCTAACCAATGGTTTTGTTCCTCATATCGCTGGAGTATGGGATAGACCATTATTGATTGGACCTGGTAATAGTCTTTTTAATACCAATAGCAATGCATTTGCCTTTAAGGGTGGAGACATCGGTACGTATGGTGTTGGTGGTGGAGTTTTGTCCTTTGCTGGCACACCAATGACCATGGGCGCTAGCCTTAAACTCAATGCGATGTGGAATGGCGATTTAGCTGTGCCTACTGGAATGGCATTACGCGGTACTGGGGAGGTTGTGGGGGCTTTGAATGTATTGGGAACTTTATACCCTGGAAATTCTCCAGGTACATTTAATGTCAATGGTTCAGTTGTCCAAAATCCTGGCAGCACATTTGCACTAGATATTGATGGGGTTGGAACTGGAAGTGGCGCAGGAAATTACTCCCGTCTGGTTGTTAGTGGAGCAGGACATTCATATACTGCTGGCGGTACTATTACTCCAATCTTGCGGGGCATTTCAGGTGATGCCACCAATACTTATAGTCCGACTGTTGGGCAAGGCTTTGTGGTTGTAGCAGCAACAGGCGGTGTGCTGGGATCTTATGACTCTATTACACAGCCTAGTTCAGGGCTATTAGCAGGCACCCGATTTGATACGGTATATGGTAGCAATGCGATCACTGCTTATGCCACCCCTAGTGCCTACTCCAATCTTTCTGCTGCTGGTGTTGCCTCTAATAATAATCGCCAGCAACTAGGCGGATTTTTAGATCAAAATCGCCCAACAGCAGGACTGCGACCAAGTAATACCACTTCCAAAACTTTGTATGACGGCCTTTATGCCCAATCTGCAAAATCTTTACCGGTTTCCATGGATCAACTTGCTGGTGTTGGCTACACCCAACTCTTGCAACAAAATTTTGAAAACACTAAATTTTTAATTGATCAAACCATGCAAGAGCTTGGTAATCAACGCCGCGGTGAAGGGAAACATCATATCGTTGCCGCTACCAATCTTACTGATAACAAGATCGATTTGGCTGCCGGATCACAAGAACAGATTTGGTCAATGGCAGTAGGGCGCATTTCCAAATTACAAGGAGATGGAGCCGGTTATCAGATGGACAATACATTGGGAGGCTTATTGGGCGGTATGCAAAAGCAACTCACGCCCCAATCTCTTGCTGGAGTTTCTGTTGCTTATGCAGATAGTTATCCAACCACCACTCAAAATATGGGTAGTGGTCCGATGCAAAATTTACAAGTGATGGCTTATGCAAGTCACATGCTCGATTCGGGATATTTTTTGCAGGGTTCTGCTGGCGGGGGGGTTGGACAGATTTATGCAAGTCGCTCTATATCAATGTTCAATGCTAGTTATAAAACGACAATGCGGACGGTAAATGCGGCGGCGGCAGGTATGGTTGGTTGGGCTAGCCCATTGCGTGACGATCAACCAAGGCTCGAGCTAGGGCTAGGGCTCAACTACATATCCATGCGAAATCTTGGATTTACAGACAGTGGCAGCCAGAGTGCTTATGCCTTAAATGTAGCTAGCGGTAGCACGAATTCTTTAAATGCTGCTGTCGGGCTAAAGGTAAGTAGCAGCACTCAACAAATATATGGAATCAATTGGCGTACTTCAGGATTAGCGGGGGTGTCTCATGAATTTGATTCTGATAATGTCAAAGTAAACACCACCTTTATGAATCAAGCGCTACAAGTGCAAAGCGGTTCAATTGGCCGCTATCGAGCCAATCTTGGAGTTGGTATTTCTGGAGAGGTCTCTAAATACACTTCTGTAGGAATTGATCTTTCTAATCAATTTGCTAGTAACTGGAATGCTACTGCGGCAGTTGCGTCCATAAAAATCGCTTTTTAATACTGCCGATAGAGAGCAGCATATACCAATGCTCATATTAGACTTTTAAGACTGGAAGTTAAAAAATATTAAATAGGAGTGAATTAGACAAGAATTTATTAGGCTGATAAAACTTACCTAACCTCAAAATCAAAGTAGGTATTGGGATAAGGCTCATTTTCGAGAGTGAAGTGCCACCACTCTTGGGGATAAGGCTTAAAGCCATATTTAGTCATAATGGTTTGTAGTAAAAGTCGATTTGCCCTTTGCTGTGGAAGAAGATTGGGATAACTTGGCCAGGACTGTAGGCCAAAATAGTCAAAAATGGTTCCCATATCCAGTGGCTTAGTCTCTCCAATAGGAATGATTGTGAGGTCTACCGTGCTACCACGAGTGTGGCCTGACTGTTCAGCTATATAGCCCTCTTTAAACAGATTACTCTTATCTACATTTGGGTAGTACTCAGCTTTTGCCTTTACATCTTGCAAGTCTTTTGCCCAATTCACAAAATCGTTAACAGCTCGTTGTGGTCTGTATGCATCGAAGATTAGAATCCCCAGTCCATAGGTTTGAAGTTCATTTCCAACCTTAGCCAATGCTTCTGCTGCTGGTTTACTTAAGATTGCCCGATTAACAAAATACCCTTGCACGGGCCTTTGTAAAAAATTAATACCAGTGAGATAGCGTAAATCTACTACTGAATTTCTAGTTACCTCATCGACATATACAAAGCCAGGAGGAATCGCCCAAGTAAGTATTGGGAATAACAGGCCAACTAGAAGGTGGATGCATTTACTCATGTTTACAACTGTAATTGAAATAATGTCACTACGCGTCGCATTAGTGACTTTAGGTGAGAGTACGGTGCAGATCGCTACGGGGTTGCCATGAAGTGCTGCTTTGGGTCGGATTGAGCCCATGGCGAGTTTTGGGGTTTAACGGCTCAAACTGGCCAGCTTGAGACATTTGATTGTTCCAATCGACCACAAACCTGTAATTAGTTATTTAAATTAACTTGAATTAATAAGCTTTCTAATATTTAATGGTAGCTAGACCCCAATTAGATCAGATCTATCGCCCATGGATACGCATTTAGCTCATCCCACTTTCACTCCTAAAAGGGGGGTGGGGCGTCGGGTATTGGATCAGGCGTTAAGGACCATTACTCAGGGTGTCATTGTGACAGACTCTGATCAGATCATCCTCTCAGTGAATTCAGCCTTCACAGAAATCACTGGCTATAGCGAGGCTGAGTGTATCGGTCGCAATTGCCGATTTCTACAAGGACCTGAGTCAGATCCAAAGACCATAGATCGGATCCGAGAAGCTTGCATGGTTGGCGCTTCCTTTTCGGGTGAGATTCTCAATTATCGAAAAGATGGCACTATCTTTTGGAATGACTTATTGATTTCAGCCCTCAAGGATGCAAAGGGTAAAACCACAAACTTTATTGGGGTTACTCGGGATATATCTGAGCGTAAACAAGCTGAGCAAGCGCTTTTGGAAAGTGAGCAACGCTTAATCTTAGCCATTCACGCAGGAGGTGTTGGCATCTGGGATTGGAATATTTTGACTGGTGAAGTTAAGCACAATCAACGCTGGATGGAATTACTAGGGGAAGATCCAGAGCAGACCTATTTCTCTGTAGAGGATTTTAAAAACCGCATTCATCCTGAGGATTTGAGTGTTGTTCTCGATAGCTTAAACGTATCGCTTGCTACGGGCAAGGAATACCAGGCTCAGTACAAAATGGTACGAGGTGATGGTCGTGTAGTTTGGATGGTAGATAAAGGGGCGATTGTAGAGCGATCTGAGTCGGGAGAACCGCTGCGGATGGTGGGTGCCATTAAAGATATAAGTGAGCAAGTGGCCGCTCAAGAAAAGATACAAGAACTCATCTTTTTTGATTCCTTAACTAATCTCCCTAATCGCCGGTACATTCAAGACCGGATTCATCGGACCATGAGTGAATCGGCTCGCAATAAAACCTATTCTGGATTGATATTTTTGGACCTGGATAACTTTAAAAATGTAAATGACGCCTATGGTCATAACGTTGGAGATGTGCTTCTTAAGGTATTTGGCGCCCGAATACAGAAGACCATTCGGCCCAAAGATATCGTTGCTCGCATTGGTGGGGATGAGTATTTAATCCTGTTTGAAGAGATTGGCACTACTGTTGCAGATGCCAAAAAAATACTGGAAGAAGCGATTGAGCGTATTTTAGAGGGGTTCACTGAGCATCATGATCTGGGTGATGGGGTTTATATTCAGGCTAAGGCAAGTATGGGCATCGTTATATTTGGCGATCAAGATAGCCAATTTGATGATATTTTGAAGTATGCCGATTTAGCCATGTATGCAGCCAAGAGTGATCCACATCTCAGCCATCGCTTCTTTGATATTGGTTTAATGGAGGAATTTAATCAAAAAAGTAATTATCTATCTCGCTTAAAGAATGCCTGCGCCTCAAAGCAGATCTTTGCGGTTTATCAGCCGGTAGTAGATTGCAATCAAGAGGTAGTGGCCTATGAGGCCTTAGCACGTTGGAACGATCCTGAATTCGGAATAGTCATGCCGGATGACTTTATTCCCTTTGCCGAAAAAAATGGTTTGATTATCGAAGTGGGCAACGTAATTATTGAAAATATTTTCAGCAATCAAGATCTTTGGAATTCCCCAGAAAATGATCAGCAGTTTGATGTCATGATCAATATTAGTGCCCATCAATTGATGAACTTGGGTTTTGCTAAGCGATTTATTGCTACTTGTAAGCAATTTCATATTTCAATGAATCGGATTCATCTTGAAATCACTGAGAGTATTAATATTGGGAATGTAGATGCAGCGATTGAAGTCATGCTGTTTCTTAATAAGCAAGGTGTGAAATTTGCTCTTGATGATTTTGGTACGGGCTTCTCTTCGCTCACGTATTTACAAAAGCTCCCCATTCAATATCTAAAGATTGATAAGTCTTTTGTAGCGGGATTAGGATTCAGTGTTGATGATGAGGCCATTGCAAACAATGTGCTGAGATTGGCTCGAGGGCTTGGGATAAAAGTGATTGCTGAAGGGGTGGAGACCCAAGCGCAGTTTGAGTGGCTCCTCTCAAAAGGCTGCGATTACTTCCAGGGCTGGTATTTTGGTAGGCCTGTCGATAGTCTTAAATTTTGATGATTTTCTGTGGATAGTAAATGTCCGTTGTGGGTCGGACTCCGCCATCTAGAGTAAAGCGGGTTGAATGACTCTTATCAAACTCATAACAGCCTGATGTTGTTATGTAGGTCAATAAATGGAATGTAATAAGACATAGGGTGGGGTGAAGGTCTGCTTCACATCCAAAAGCAGACTTATTTATTTTTCCGTTATTCAAGAAATTAAACTTCTAGTCGACGGTGAGTAGCCATCAGCAAATCAAGCTCTCTAGAGCGAGAATAAATTTACATAAATTCGACTCTAAATTGTTACGACGGAGAAAATAAGAAACCAATAGAAACAAGGGGTTAAGAGTGTCAATTCGTTAGTTCTGTCGTAAAAATCACCCTTCATAAGTCATTGATTTATATAGGTTTTATGGTACTGCATGTCCTTGGCTACGAACCAAGGGGTCGTGGGTTCAATTCCTGCCAGCCGCACCAACTATAAGGGCC
>Ga0194047_10000692_pt1 | contig 21754 bp, 20 predicted proteins | sample JunL225m_MetaG_2_FD_160070 | JGI IMG/M metagenome (GOLD analysis project Ga0194047, IMG submission 160070) | Anoxic zone freshwater microbial communities from boreal shield lake in IISD Experimental Lakes Area, Ontario, Canada - Jun2016-L221-5m | ecosystem: Environmental > Aquatic > Freshwater... | reverse complement strand
GGAGCTTATTAATCAAGAAGCGGAAAGAACAGGACTTAATAAAGATGCCAACTACCTTTTAAAAGAAGAATTGGCGCGCAAAGAAATGTTGTACAACACATTCTTACAAAATTACGTACAAAAAAATTCTATCTCTGAAGCTGATATTAAAAATGCTTATGAACAATATAAAAAAGATTTAGGTACTCAGGAATTTAATGCGAAACATATTCTTGTGGCAAATGAGCAAGAGGCTAAAGATATCATTGCTGAACTCAATAAAGGTGGCAACTTTACTAAAATTGCTAAAGACAAATCTAAAGATCCTGGTTCAAAAGATAAAGGGGGTGACTTAGGTTGGTTTCCGGCAAGTACGATGGTCAAACCATTTGCTGAAGCGCTAACTGCTCTTAAAAAAGGCGGCATTTCATTAGCGCCTGTTCAAACTCAATTTGGTTGGCATGTGATTAAATTAGAAGATACGAGACCGCTTCAAGCGCCAGAATTTGACAAAGTCAAAGACGGTTTAGCTAAAACACTTCAACAAAAACAACTCGACAAGCTTGTATTAGATCTCAAAGCAAAAGCTAAAATCGTAGATAACCGCAAATAAAGAGATCCCTCTGAAGATGTGACTTAAAGCCTGCGCTATGCAGGCTTTTTTGTATATAATAATAAGAATCATTATCATTTAGATATTTATGACCACCTTATTAGAATTATCAGAAGGCGAAACAGGTATTATCCATAAGCTCAATATGGATCGCTTACTTATCCAGAGGCTCAGCGCTATGGGTCTTCGTCGTGGTAAAAAAATCACTGTGCTTAGAAAGGCTCGATTTAAAGGCCCTTTTCATATCATGATTGATACCACTGAACTTATGATTAGAGAGCATGAGGCCTCATTAATTAAAATTACGCTCCATCCCTTATGAAACGTATTGCGCTCTTAGGTATGCCCAATACTGGAAAGTCGACGCTCTTTAATCGACTAAGTGGCTCATCTACCCGCGTGGGTAATTGGCCAGGCATTACTGTTGACCTCCATGCAGTTAAGACATTATTGGGCAGTCATATGGTGGAATTAGTTGATCTGCCTGGTATTTACGATCTTCAAGGCTTGTCTGAAGATGAAAAAATTGTTCAAAGCTTTATCAATAAGCACCGAATTGATTTAGCTATTGTCGTTTTATGCAGCGCCCAAATTGAACGGCAACTGTCTTTGTTGCTACAACTTCAAAAGCTTCATATTCCCTGTGTATTAGCTCTTAATATGCATGATGAAGCCAAAAAGATGGGCATTACGATTAATGAGAAGTTATTAGCAAAAACGCTCAAAATACCTGTAGTTAAAATGAGCGCTAAATATGGTGAAGGCATGCCTGAACTTTTAAAAGTCTCTACAGAATTAATTAATCAAAAAGTCACGACGCCTACCAAAAAAATTAAACCTCTTAAGACGTCTGATCAGGTATCCAACGAAAAAACGATTCAGCATTTAGTTAAAACAAGTGTTAAATATCCAATTAAATTGAATGATAAAGATACTAAAAAATTAGATGCACTTTTTTTAGATCCTTACTGGGGCTTGCCTATTTTCTTTTTTATTGTGTTCTCCATTTTTCAGTTTATCTTTACGTTAGGAAAACCTATTCAAGATTTGATGACCCAATTCTTTAATTATTTTAGAGTGGATTTTCTTGAGCCTTTATTTATTAATCATCATGGTATTTTTCAAAGTCTACTTTTAGATGGTCTTTATCTAGGCGTCACCACCGTAGCGGCTTTTGTGCCCATTATTATTCTTTTCTTTTTGATTATGAGTGTTGTTGAAGATAGCGGATATTTTTCGAGAGCAGCATTTATGATGGATGCGCTGATGGAAAAAATAGGCTTGGATGGCAGAGGTTTTGTCATGATGCTCATGGGTTTTGGTTGCAATGTTCCAGCCCTCATGGGCACTAAAATTATGCGGACAAAAGAGCTTCGTCTTTTAACCATGTTTGTGATTCCATTCTCATTATGCTCAGCAAGACTTCAAGTATTTTTATTTATTATCACAGCACTTTTTAGCGCTAAATATGGTCCACTTGTTCTTTTCTGTCTTTATCTATTAAGTTTTTTTACTATTTTTATTTCAGCTTTAATCTTTAAGCATCAGTTTAAAAATAAAGAACCGATCATTATTGAATTGCCGCCTTACCGCTTTCCTACAATGAATCACATCATCAAAAGAAGCATGCTTGAAATTAAACATTTTCTAACGCGCGCTACCAAATTTATTATTATTGGTGTTTTGCTTGTCTGGGCTCTGACGCATTTCCCGGCAGATGTACCTATTGCCAGTGAATTAAGTTATTCAGGTCAGCTTGGTAAATGGTTATCCCCTATTTTTCATCCTATAGGCATCAATGAGCAATTGGTGATCGCTTTAATTTTTGGATTCATCGCTAAAGAAATTGTGATTGGTGCCTTAGCTGTAATCTATGGCGTTGAAGGAACGGCGCTAGCGCATCATCTTTATACCAATGTAAGCCAAATCCAAGCGATCAGTTTTATGATTTTTACCCTCATTTACACGCCTTGCCTTTCAACAATCGCAACGCTCAAAAATGAATCCAAAAATCTTCCATTTGTGATTTATTCAGTCTCCTGGGCGCTTCTTCTTGCCTGGGTCTTTAGCTTTATCTTCTATCAAACCTCACTCTATTTTTCCACTTAATTTAATCAAAATTAACGAGGTTTAAAAAAATAGCTTCTGTTAAAATCATAGGCTTAAAGTAACGTCTTAAAAACTACCCAAAACATGCAAAGCCAAGAAATTATTCATATTGCTGGCGGTCCAGCTTATTCAAAGTTTAGAAAAGAAAAGCTGCTTGAAAAACTTCAAACGGTTAATCCTCAAATCAAAGATATTCATTCTGAATATCTGCATATTGTCTGGTGTGAGAAAAAAATTGCAGCCTCAGAAAAAGATACCTTAGAAAAAATTCTTCACTATGGTCCAAAAGCGCAGGTATTAGATTTCAAAGATAACTCTATTATCACCATCCCTAGACCAGGCACAATATCCCCATGGGCTTCACGCGCTACAGATATTGCAAACCACTGTGGACTTCATGACATCAAGCGCATTGAGAGAGCTGTTGCGGTTTATATTGAATTAAAGAATAAGTCCTTATTATCAGAAGATCAAAAGAAAGTGCTTGCTCTATATCTTCATGATCGCATGACAGAAGTTTCTATCTTTAATCTTGATGATGCAAAAGCGCTTTTTTCTCACTTAGCTCCTAAGCCTATTCAATATGCTGAGATGCTTGAGCATGGTAAAAAAATCCTAAATGATTTTAATAAAAATCTTGGGCTAGCTTTATCGGAAGATGAAATTGATTACTTATTTAATTACTTTACGTCTATTAAAAGAAATCCTACTGATGCAGAACTCATGATGTTTGCGCAAGCAAATTCAGAGCACTGTCGCCATAAAATATTTAATGCGGACTGGATTGTGGATGGAGAGAAACAATCTAAATCACTTTTTGGCATGATTAAGAATACGCATCAGTTACATCCTAGGAATACTGTTGTGGCTTACTCCGATAATTCTTCTATCGTAGAGGGCGCTAAGATCAATCGATTTTATCCCAATCAAAATGGTGTTTATGATAATCATGAAGAGTTAACTCACTTTATTATGAAAGTGGAAACACATAATCATCCCACAGCGATCTCTCCTTTCTCGGGCGCTGCCACTGGCGCAGGCGGTGAAATTCGAGATGAAGGGGCCACCGGAAGAGGCTCTAAACCCAAAGCCGGTCTTACTGGCTTCTCCGTATCTAATTTACGTATCCCAGAATTTATTCAACCTTGGGAGAAAAACGATTACGGTTCCCCTTCTCGAATATCTTCAGCACTTCAAATTATGATCGATGGTCCGATTGGCGGTGCGTCTTATAACAACGAATTCGGTAGGCCCAATATTGCAGGTTACTTTAGAACCTTAGAAATTGAACATGATAATGAAGTTAAAGGTTTTCATAAGCCTATTATGTTGGCAGGTGGTATTGGAAGTATTAATGATATTCATACAAAAAAGCATGCGATTCCTGCAGGCGCTCTGCTCATACAAATAGGTGGTCCTGCCATGCTAATTGGCTTAGGTGGTGGCGCTGCATCAAGTATGGGTACTGGATTTAATGCAGAAAATTTAGATTTTGATTCGGTGCAACGGGGTAATCCTGAATTACAAAGAAGAGCGCAGGAAGTAATCGATCGATGCTGGCAATTAGGTAAAGATAATCCAATTTTAAGCATTCATGACGTAGGCGCAGGTGGTTTATCTAACGCATTTCCTGAGTTAGTTAATGATGGTGGCGTTGGCGCAACATTCCAATTACGTTCAATTAATAATGAAGAGCCCAGCATGTCCCCTCGAGAGCTTTGGTGTAATGAAGCTCAGGAACGATATGTATTAGCCATTGAAGAAAAAGATCTTGATCTCTTTAAGTTGCTTTGCGAGCGAGAAAGATGTCCATTTGCTATCGTAGGTATTGCAAAGAACACTAAAGAACTTATTGTTGAAGATAGCCTTCTTAAAAAAGATGCTGTTCATATGGATTTGTCTATTCTCTTAGGTAAGCCACCTAAGATGACGCGTGACGTAGTAAGAAAACAAAAAAAACTTAAAGCTTTTGCGACAGAAGATATTGATATTAAAGAAGCTGCGTATAGAATTCTAAGATACCCAGCAGTTGCAAATAAGATGTTTCTCATTCATATCGGCGATCGATCTGTGACGGGATTGATTTCAAGAGATCAGCTTGTGGGGCCATGGCAATTACCTGTGGCTGATGTTGCAGTGACATTATCTTCTTTCGATAGTTTATTAGGTGAAGCATTTGCTATCGGTGAAAAAACCCCTATTGCAATGATAGATGCTAAAGCTTCTGTAAGAATGGCATTGGGCGAAGCAATTACAAATTTATCTGCAGCATCGATTCATCATTTAGAAGATGTGAAATTATCAGCTAATTGGATGGCCGCTGCTGGCCATGCAGGAGAAGATGCTGCTTTATTCGATGCAGTTGAAGAAATAGGTATGCATCTTTGTCCCGATTTAGGAATTAGCATTCCCGTTGGCAAAGATTCAATGTCTATGAAAACTTCATGGCTAGATCAATCACAAGAAAAAACAGTAGTATCGCCAGTTTCTCTTATTGTCAGCGCCTTTGCCCCAGTCTTTGATGCTAGAAAAACATTAACGCCAGCGCTCGACAGGAATCTTAAAGATAGTGGCCTTATTTATATCGATTTAGGTTTTGGTAAAAATCGATTAGGTGCCTCATGTTTCAATTTAGTCTTTAATCAGCTGGGTGATGTCGCACCGACTCTTGATGATACCAAAATACTCAAAGCATTCTTCGAGATGATTCAAACACTAAAAAAAGAAGGTGTCATCGTGGCCTATCATGATCGTTCCGATGGCGGACTCTTTACAACATTGACTGAAATGGCTTTTGCAGGTCGATGTGGTTTAGATATTGACCTAAGCAAATGCGGACATGACATTAAAGCTATTTTATTTAATGAAGAGTTAGGTGCTGTCATACAAGTTAAAAAAGAACATATTGCAGATGTGCTTACAAAAATGAATCGTGCTTTTAAAGATCATGCCTTCTTGATTGGTTCAATCAATTCGCAGCAGACCATTCATATTCAATATGAAAATAAAACCATCTTTAAAGACATCCGAGCTAATTTGCAAAATGCTTGGAGCGAAACATCTTACAAGATGCAAGCTATGAGAGATAATCCTGAATGTGCACTTGAAGAGTTTTCACTCATTTCAGACGATCTTGATCCAGGTATAAGCCCTCAATTTGATTTTGAAATCCCACAAGCTTTCGCAATTAAAAAAACAAAGCCAAAAATAGCAATTTTAAGAGAGCAAGGCGTAAACGGTCATGTTGAAATGGCAGCTGCATTTTCAAGGGCAGGTTTTGAAGCACACGATGTTCATATGTCAGATCTTATTCAAGGTCAGAAATCATTAAATGATTTCTCAGCGCTTGTAGCCTGCGGTGGCTTTTCATATGGAGATGTATTAGGTGCAGGCGAAGGCTGGGCGAAATCAATACTATTTAATAGAAAAACGCGTGATGCTTTTGAAACATTTTTTTCAAGGCCAGATACCATCGCCTTGGGTATTTGTAATGGCTGTCAAATGATGAGCAATCTTAAAGAAATTATCCCTGGGTCTTCCTTATGGCCGCATTTTGTTAAAAACAAATCTGAACAATTTGAAGCTAGATTTGTATCGGTCGAAATTCTTCCATCCAATTCAATATTCTTTTCAGGAATGCATGGCGCCATACTTCCTATCGCAGTTGCTCATGGCGAGGGTTATACTGAATATGAGGGCTCCAAGCAACTAAATGATGTTTTAAATCATCAACTTGTAACATTGCGTTATGTCGATAATTATCATAAGGGAACTTCTGCTTATCCTATGAATCCAAATGGTTCTCCTCAAGGAACAACAGGATTTACTTCCGATAATGGACGTTTTTCAATTATGATGCCTCATCCCGAGAGAGTTTTTAGAACAGTACAAAATTCTTGGCATCCTGAAACATGGGATGAATTGGCGCCATGGTATAAAATGTTTGCAAATGCTTATCAATTTTTTAACTAAATGAAAGAATTACGAAAAATGACAAAATTTTTAAAAACAACACTCACTCTAATTTTATTTACTTTTTCAATGCAACTTTTTGCTTTAACGGATGCAGAGGAAATTGAATTCGCAGGCGCTGTGAATGAAGGTAAATTACCAATTGTAAAAAAATATATTGAAGGTAAAAAAGTAGACATCAATGCAACTTACTTTGCGTGGAGCCCGTTTCTTATGGCGGCCGCTAAAGGACAGTTTCCAACTGTTAAATACTTAGCCGAACATGGTGCTGATATTAATTACACTCACCCACTTACGAAAATGAATGCATTTCATCATGCTGCCTTTGATGGCAGAATCGACATGGTTAAATATCTTGCTTCTAAAGGTGCTGATATCAATAAAAAAATGAAGGGTGGCGTTTCCATTATTCGCATAGTAAAAGAAAAAGGTGATACAAAAATGGTGGATTTACTCCTTTCTTTAGGTGTGAGTGAAGAAGGCTGTGAAGATAAATGTCTTTAGGTCTATTAAAGAATCTTAATTAAATTATGAAAAATTTACGTGTTTTTTTATTTCTACTTTCAGCATTGATCAGCATAGCTTTAAATGCACATGAATCACTTAATGCTATATCAGGGCTTGAAAGTCCTGAATCAGTAGCTCAAGATGCTAATGGAGATATTTACGTATCTGAGATTGGTGAATTCAATAAAGATGGCGATGGGAAAATTACACGTATTTCAATAGATGGCAAACTTTCAACATTCGCAAGCGGTATGGACGATCCTAAAGGTATAACCTTTATTGGTAGATCTTTATATGTAACAGATAAGAATCGAGTGTTGAAAGTTGAACCTGATGGTAAATGGACTGTGTTTGGAAGCACTATGGCATTTCCACAGACACCTGTTTTTCTAAATGATATTACTTCAGATGAAGCAGGTAATTTATATGTGAGCGATAGTGGCAATCTTAAATCAGGTGGTGCCATTTTTAAAATAGCGCAGAACAAAAAAATTACTTTAGTACTTGATGAAAATACTCCTGAAATTTTGGCGCCTAATGGCCTTTGGATTATTAAAAATGATCTATATGAGGTGGACTTTTCAAGCGGCATTTTATACAAAATTAATTTAAAAAATAAATCGATTTCTAAAATTGCTGAAGGATTTGGTGGTGGAGACGGCTTAATTAGATTTAGAAATAACTTCTTTGTAAGTGATTGGAAAAACGGAAAAATTTTTAAGGTACAAGGTTCTAAAGTGAGCTTATTTAGAGACGGCTTTACAGCTGCTGCTGATATAGCCTTATCGTTCGATAGAAAATCTATTATGACGCCTGATATGAAAGCTGGCTCTATTACCTTCGTTCCTATTCATTAATTGAGTGATGGAATTAAGAGCGCATTGTCTAAAGACTCTTGCTACATCTGATTTAAATCAAAAATTAAATCAAGTCAAAGTGATATATGAATCTTTTAAGTCACATCAGATGACGATTGATTCGAAAGCGGATATACAACATACCTACCATTTACCAGGCGCGCCCTTTACCCCTCAAATTGTTCCTCCACGACTTGTTGAAAAAAGGTCGGCCTCTACTGAACACGGAAAATTAATATTCGTTCATGCATTAGCCCATATTGAATTTAGTGCAATTAATTTAGCGCTTGATATTATCTGGCGTTTTAAAGATCTTCCCGATCAGTTTTATAGCGACTGGCTTCAAATCGCTTATGAAGAACATTTACATTTTAATTTACTGAATGATTATCTTAAAAAATTTGGCTTAGGTTATGGCAGCTTCAATGCACATAATAGTCTTTGGGAAATGGCTGAAAGAACACGTCATGACCTCATTCATCGTTTAGCGCTCATTCCAAGAACTATGGAAGCAAGAGGTCTTGATGTAACACCCCCTATTATCGAAAAATTTAAGCAGCAAAAAGATGATGAGATTGCAGCAATTCTACAAACTATTTATGAAGAAGAAATCCGTCATGTATCGATCGGTAATATTTGGTATCGCTGGGCGTGTGAAGTTCAAAAGCAAGACCCACATAAAACATATAAAAGTTTATTAAAGACTTACGATATTGAATTGAATTATGAAAAATTAAATAAAGAAGCGCGCTATCAGGCAGGCTTTTTAGAAGAAGAACTTATTTAAATCTTAAAAAGATTTAATACGCCATTAAAGTCTGAATGATTTAATCTAAACCGTGCATTTTCTTGCACAATGGGCTTGGCATGATAAGCAATACTATAATGCGCCTCAGCTAACATCTTTAAATCATTTGCTCCATCACCAATCGCGATTGTTTTTGATTTATCGATATTGAGCTTTACTTGAAAATCCCTCACTGTTTGAGCCTTTATCTCGTCATTGACAATTCGACCTAACACTTTACCAGTCAATTTTTTATTCGTTATTTCAAGCCGATTTGATATGGCAACATCAATGCCCAATTCATCCTTCACATAATCTGCAAAATAATCAAAACCGCCTGAAACTAATACAGTTCTAATATTATTTTTTCGGCAAGCATCAATCCAAGCCTTTGTACCGAGATTAAACTTTAATCTTTCTTTTATGACTTTAAAAAGCATTGACTCATCTAAACCTTCCAATAAAGAAACTCGTTTAATGAGGCTTTGCGAAAAATCAATTTCACCCATCATTGCGCTTTTGGTAATTTGGGCCACATCTTCTTTTTTGCCGCACATATCGGCAATTTCATCAATACATTCAATCGATATGAGTGTGGAGTCCATGTCCATTACACATAAGCTGAATTCACTTAAAGGGGTGAATTTATCGAAAATTGCAAAATCTATCTGTTTTGCATTTAATTGACTTTCCAAGCTTACTGATATGGGCTCATGAAGATCATAGATACCGACGTTATCGTTGATAATCTCTGGCTTAGAGGATAATATTTCAGAAATTTCTGGCAAATAACTTTTGAGATTATGTATAGATTGGATTAATAATTTCATAGTAATAAATCAATGGTCTAAGCCTAAAGAATAATAATTCTAACATTGCTACGAAAATAAAATTCTTAACTAGCATGTTTATCTAAATTCATAGAAAATAATGCTTATTTAGCTCCTTATTTAACATGAATCTCCACGAATATCAGGCCAAACAGTTAATCGCAAAATATGGTATTTCTATTCCAAAGAGCGTTGTAATTAAGTCTCTTGATGAACTAGACCAATCAATTAATCAACTCAATACACCTTCATATGTGATTAAAGCCCAAATTCATGCAGGTGGCAGAGGAAAAGCAGGCGGCGTTAAAATTATAAGCTCCAAAAAAGAAGCTATAGGTCTTGTGAGTTCCCTTCTTCATAAAAACCTTGTTACATACCAAAATAAGCCAGATGGTCAGCCCGTGAATACTCTTCTCATTGAAGAATCTTGTGACATTGAAAAAGAAATATATTTCTCTATTTTAGTAGATAGGCAATCTGAAAAAATTGTTGTGGTTGCTTCCTCAGCTGGAGGTATGGAAATTGAAGAAATTTCTAAAAATAACCCTGAAAAGATTATTAAAGAAATATGCAGTCCTATTAATGGCCTCATGGATTTCCAATCAAGAAATATAGCTTTTGCATTAAAGCTGCCTAATGAAATTATTAATGACTTTGTGAAGTTTGCTAAAACTGCTTTCAAGGCTTTTGTTGAGAATAATCTATCCTTATTAGAAATTAACCCCTTGGTTGTCACTCCTCATAAAAAAATTATTGCTTTGGATTGCAAAATTACTATAGATGATAATGCACTTTATAAACAAAAAACATTATCCGAGCTTCGTGATTGGTCACAAAATGACTCAAAAGAAGCTGAGGCTTTTAATGCTGGTCTTAATTATATTGCTCTCAATGGGAATATTGGCTGCATGGTGAATGGTGCTGGACTTGCCATGGCAACTATGGATCTTATTAAACTATACGGCGGTGAGCCTGCAAATTTTTTAGATGTAGGCGGAGGTGCAACCTCTGAAACAGTGGCTAAAGCTTTTAAAATTATTCTTGATGATAAAAATGTTCAAGTGGTCTTAATTAATATATTTGGTGGCATTATGCGCTGCGACATCATCGCAGAAGGCATTATTGCTGCAATCAAAGAAGTTGGTATAAAAATACCTATTGTCGTAAGGCTTGAAGGCACAAACGTTGATCTTGGTAAAAAATTATTACAAACAAGTGGATTGAATATTATGGCTGCAAACACACTTACCGATGCAGCCACTATTGCAACCAGCTTAATTAAGAAATAAATATGTCCATTCTTATCAATAAATCTACAAAAGTTATTTGTCAGGGTTTTACTGGTAAACAAGGTACCTTTCATTCAGAACAAGCACTGGCTTATGGTACAAAATTAGTAGGCGGTGTTACACCAGGAAAAGGTGGGACGTCACATCTTAATTTACCTGTATTTAATACGGTAAGAGATGCTATTAAAACAACAGGGGCTAATGCATCCGTGATTTATGTTCCTCCCGCTTACGCTGCTGATTCAATCATTGAGGCGTCAGAAGAAGGTATAGAAATTATTGTTTGTATAACAGAAGGCATTCCTATTCAAGATATGATTAATGTCAAGGCGGCGATTCGCGCCAATCAATCTAAGCTCATTGGGCCTAATTGCCCTGGTGTTATTACACCCGGTGAATGCAAGATTGGTATCATGCCTGGGAGTATCCATTTGCCTGGATTTATTGGGATTATTTCAAAATCAGGCACCCTCACTTATGAAGCTGTTCAGCAAACAACGATGCTTGGTCTGGGACAAAGTACATGCGTAGGTATTGGTGGAGACCCCATCAAAGGACTTAATTTTATTGAATGCTTACAAATGTTTGAAGAGGATAAAAATACCAAGGGTATTATTTTAGTCGGTGAAATTGGCGGCTCAGATGAAGAAATAGCTGCTGAATATATTAAACATCATATTAAAAAACCTATTGCGGGATATATTGCCGGCATTACAGCGCCTGAAGGAAAAAGAATGGGTCATGCAGGCGCTATTATTTCTCAAGGTTCTGGTCTAGCAGTAGATAAAATCAAAGCGCTAGAAAAAGCTGGTGTCAGTATGTCTAAATCACCTGCTGATATGGGGCTAACCATGCAAGCATTATTAAAGAAATAAAAATTGCTCAGAAAAATTCTTTTCATATTCTCTCTAATTACTTTTTTATTTGCTTCCGTTGCAAATGCAGAAGAATCTGTGAATTATCTTTTAACCGCAGCATCAAAAGGTGATCTTGAAACAGTGAATGCGATTTTAGAAAGTGGCGGCAATCCAAACACTAAAGATGAAGATGGTGTCACCGCGCTCATGTATGCTGCAAGAAAAGATATGGATAAAATAGTGGCACTTTTAATTAAAAAGGGTGCAGCGGTGAATGCAACTGAAAATAATGGCTGGACCGCATTAATGTTTGCGGCTAAGAAAAACTATGTACGATCAGCCCAATTACTTTTAGATAATGGAGCAGATCCAAAAATTAGAGACAATGATGGATGGAGCGCTTATGGGTTAGCTGCCATATCTGGATTCCATACCACTGTAGATCTTTTAATTAAGCACGGAATTGACCCCAATAATACGAATGATGCTGGACAAACTGTATTGATGTATGCCGCAAAAAATGGTGATATTAAAACAATCGAAACACTTCTTGATCATGGTGCTGATCCAAATATTGTAGATAAGTATAAATGTAGTCCTCTTATGTATGCTGCTAGGGAAGGAAATGCCGATGCGGTGAGTCTTTTTATCAAACGTGGTGTAAAGGTTGATTATGAAGATCAATTTAATTGGACGGCACTGACTTGGGCCACCAAAAAAAATCATTTTCAAGTCGCAAAAATCCTAATTGGAAGCGGCGCTAATGTTGATAGAAAAGATTCTGATGGGACGCCAATTGTTCACTATGCTGTAGTAAATAAATCTAAAGAAATGGTTCAGTTATTCATTGATTCACGCGTCAATTTAAAAGCGAAGGATCGTTATGGATTAACAGTGCTTGTATATGCCCTTAAGGCTAAAAATACAGAGCTTGTTGATTTGATTAAAAATGCAGGTGGCAGTTACTAAAATCTATGAAGATAGCCCTAGCCCAAATAAATTCATTTGTTGGTGATATTGAAAATAATAGTAAGCTTATTATTAAATCTGCTAAAGATGCTTTAAAAAAAGGTGCAGAATTAGTTGTTACCCCTGAGCTTTCTATCTGCGGCTATCCGCCAGAAGATCTTGTATTAAGGCAAGATTTCCTAGATGCATGTTCAAAATCATTAAAAAAAATTGCCCATGCTTTACCTTTGATTAAAGTCATTGTAGGCCATCCTTTGCAAAAGGATGGCAAAATCTACAATGCTGCATCATTACTTTTTAATGGAAAAATTCAAGGCACTTATTTTAAACAAACACTACCCAATTATGGAGTTTTTGATGAGAATAGATATTTCGCATCAGGGAAAAAGGAATTTATATTCTCACACAAAGGCTTAAAGATTGGCCTCCTTATCTGCGAAGACGCTTGGACTTTTTCGCCAAGCAAATTACTTAAGAAAAAATCAGTTGATGGCATTGTCGTAATTAATGCATCTCCTTATGAAATAGGAAAGTCTGATACTCGTATAAAAATTATTTCTAAATTAGCAAAGGAAACTAAATCAACCATTATCTACATCAACGCAATCGGTGGGCAAGATGAGCTTATATTTGATGGTGGTTCATTTATAGTTAACAAAGAAGCAGGTCTTGTACATCAATCTTCGTTCTTCAAAGAAGATTTAGCCATTATTGATATCCTTTCAAAAAAGAATATTAAAGTGAATCATCGCAAAGTTTTATATAGCAAAGAAATCCACCTTTATGAAGCACTTAAGCTAGCCCTTAAGGATTATGTATATAAAAATAATTTTAAAAGTTTGTTTATAGGTTTATCAGGCGGGATAGATTCAGCTTTAGTTTTGGCATTAGCAAATGACACGTTCGATAAAAAAAATATTACTGCTGTCATGATGCCTTCCGAATTTACTGCAAAAATAAGCATTACAGAGTCTCGTAAAATAATTAAAACTACAGGTGTCAACTACAAAGAAATAGATATTCAACCTATTTTTAAACTTTTTAGAAAAACTTTGTCGAGTGAATTTAAAAATAAACCTTTTGATACAACAGAAGAAAATTTGCAGGCTCGTATTAGAGGTGTTTTATTAATGGCTTTATCTAATAAATTTAATGGTCTTGTGATATCTACGAGCAATAAAAGTGAGACAGCTGTTGGCTATACAACTCTTTATGGGGACATGGTAGGAGGTTTTGCGCTTCTTAAGGATGTACCTAAAACATGGGTCTATAAATTAGCCCAATATAGAAACTCAATATCGGCAATTATTCCAAGTGAAATTATCAGCAGGCCTCCAACTGCTGAGCTAAGACCTAACCAGCTTGATCAGAATAGTCTCCCTAAATACGAGATTCTTGATAAGATAATTGAACTCTATATTGAAAAAGATTTAGATGTAGCTTCTATTATCAAGAAGGGTTTTTCTAGCAAAAAGGTGCATCACGTTGTAAAGTTAATTAATAATAATGAATTTAAAAGATCTCAAAGCCCTATAGGTCCAAAAATCACGCATAGAGCATTTGGTAAAGATAGAAGATACCCAATTACCTTTAAACATTAATAAAAATTAAAGAGAGAAAGCAGATGAAGAAAATTGAGGCAGTGATTAAGCCATTTAAGTTAGATGAAGTGAGAGAGGCTCTTTCAGAAATTGGTATTAACGGAATTACAGCAACTGAAGTTAAAGGCTTTGGCAGACAAAAAGGACACACTGAGCTCTATAGAGGCGCAGAATATGTTATCGATTTTTTGCCAAAAATAAAATTAGACATTATTGTTTCAGACAAAATGGTTAAAAAGGTCATTGAGGCGATATCAACTGCAGCTCATACTGGCAAAATCGGTGATGGCAAAATTTTTGTAAGTAACATTGAAGAGGTAGTAAGAATTAGAACGGGTGAGTCAGGCGAATCCGCTATTTAGTTAGAAAGTAACTTTCTCACCTTTGCAAGATCTTCGGGAGTATCAACTCCAGCAATTGGAGTATCTTTTGATCTTACGACACCAATCTTGTAACCTGCATACAATATTCTTAGCTGCTCTAACTTTTCAATATCTTCTAATTCAGCCCGCCCTAAATCCTTGTAGTCTTTTAGAAACTTAGCTCGGTAAGCATAGATGCCAATATGTTTATAGAATCCTTCTTTTCCAATTATCTTTTGATTAAACTCATCTCTAGGAAAAGGAATGGGTGCGCGACTAAAATATAAGGCTTGCGAATTTTTATCTAATACAACTTTGACATTATTAGGGCTAATAAAATCATTGTAATCTGAGATGGAATGGCAAGCTGTAGAAACAAGTATGTCTTCTTTATGACCCAAATATTCAGCAACCTGATTAATTAATAATGGATCAATTAGAGGCTCATCGCCCTGAACATTAACGACAATTTCATTGTCTGACCAACCTATGGAATTAACAACTTCTGCTATACGATCAGTCCCAGATTTATGATTGATATTGGTCATCATGACTTTAAAGCCATATTTTGAGACAACATCAAAAATATTTTGATCGTCAGTTGCAACCACAACCTCATTAGCCTTACTTTTTAATGATTGTTTTACGACATGAATCACCATAGGAATACCAGCAATATCTAACAAAGCCTTACCTTCTAATCGACTGCTTTGATATCTCGCTGGAATAACAATTTTAAATGTCATGAATAGTCTTCATCACTCTTTAGTCGTCTCGCTTCACTCTCAAGTAAAATAGGAATACCATCTTTAATAGGGTAAGCAAGCTTAGCAGACTTTGATATGAGTTCGTTTTGTTCCTTTTTATAGATTAATGATCCCTTGGTCACTGGGCAAACTAAAATTTTTAATAGGTTTTTATCCATGGCTTATATATCTCAATTTTTTTAAAATAACATCAATAAATTTTGAATCAACTTCAGCTGTAACTGGCAGATACCAAAAATTCTTTCTAGAAAACTTCTGACATTTAATAGCGTCTTTTTCAGTCATTATAATATTCTTGTCATTCATATTTCTAAAATCTTTTTTTGAAAACCTATAATGATCTTCAAAGATTGAACTATTAAATTCTATGTTGAATGTCTTAAGGTAGTCAAAAAAACGATTTGGATTTCCAATGCCTGCTATGGCATGAATATTTTTTAACCGCAGGTTATTTAAATGTATTTTTTTATTGGTTTTTAAATTAATTAAAGAGCTCCCCTTATATTTCATTAGGTAGCTGCCGCCTATTACTTTCTTATGATTACATACAATGGCATCAACTGTTTTCAATTTGCTACTAAATTCTCTAAGGGGCCCTGCTGGTAAAAGATATCCATTTCCAAATTTTCTAGTCCCATCTATCACTAGAACTTCTATATCGCGCTTTAATCGGAAGTGCTGCATTCCATCATCAGACAAAATAACATCAGTTTTTTTATATTTTTTAAGAAGCGCCTTTGCTGCTGAGACTCTATCTTTTGAAACAAAAACTGGCAGATGGGTGTGTTTTTGAATCAACATCGGTTCATCCCCTACATCAGCTGCATCATTTTTTTGACTCGCTTCAATCATGCCTCCACCTTTAGAGCCATACCCCCTACTTATAATGCCTGGGCGATAGCCATTTTTCTTTAATTCATTTGCTAGGTAAATAATTAAAGGTGTTTTCCCGGTTCCGCCGGAAGTAATATTACCAACCACGATCACGGGGATTTTTAGTTTAAATGATCTTAGAAAATTAAATCTGTAAAGAATTTTTCTAACAAAAGATATTAATAAAAAGACCGCTGAAAAAGGGAGAAGCAATAAAGAAACTAAGCTTTTTGAATAATGGATCTCAGAGAGGGCTTCAGATACAGTCAAAATATTATTTTAGGCCTTTTTTATATAATACTGAGTAATGCTTACATCGCCTAATCAGTTCCTTATGTGTTCCAGTATCAATAATTCTAGATTTTTCAATCACCACAATCCTGTCGGCATTTAAAATTGTTGAGAGTCTGTGAGCAATAACTATGGTTGTTCTATTTTTCATTAAATTATCTAAAGCCGACTGAACATATTTTTCTGAATGCGAATCAAGTGCTGAAGTAGCCTCATCAAGAAGCAATATAGGTGCATTTTTTAAGATTGCTCGGGCAATTGCAATTCTTTGACGCTGGCCTCCTGATAATCTAACGCCTCTATCTCCAATCTCATGATCTAGCTGATTTTCAAGTGGCTCAATAAACTCCCATGCATTAGCTGCTATTGCTGCTTTTTTAACATCTTCTTTGGAAACGGATCTATCTAAAGCACCATAGGCAATATTATTAAATAATGTGTCATTAAATAAAATTGTATCCTGGCTTACTAATGAAAATTGACTGCGCAGATTTCTTAGCTTGAATTCATTGATATTGATGCCATCTAATAATATTTCACCCTCTTCGATTTCATAAAATCTTGGCAATAAATTGATAAGTGTTGTTTTACCTCCGCCGGACTTTCCAACAAGCGCTACTTTCTCACCAGGCTTAATTTTTAAACTGATATCTTCGAGAATATTATGCTTACTATTTTGATATTTGAATGATAAGTGAGCTATCTGTAAATAGCCTTTTGCACGTTTAATAATTTTTGAGCCGTGATCAATTTCTGGAGCTTCATCCATTAATCCAAATACACTTTTAGCGGCTGCTATAGCAATTTGGACTTTATCATTGATTGAGGTTAAGCTTTTGATGGGGGCGATAATCATTAACAAAGCTCCAAAAAAAGCAGCAAATTGGCCTGCAGAAAATTTACCAAAAGAATAAAAAGCAATGCCTGATAATGCAATACCTGCCAATATTTCAACTGCAAAAGAATTTAAAGCGCTTATTCTTACGAGTTTGGTTTGTATCTTCCTGATTTTTTCTGAAATCTTATTGAATCTAGTAATTTCATATTGATTAGAGCCAAATATTTTCACTATTCTCTGCCCCGCAATAGCTTCATCTGAAGACATTGTGAGCTCTCCCATGGCATTTTGTGAGATAGTTCCGGCGTTTCTTAATCTAGGTGACATTATCTTCAAATAGTAAGTTAATAATGGAGCCAATAAGAAAAAAGCAAAAGTGAGCTTCCAATCCAAATAAAGCATATAGGAAATGATTCCAATGAAACTTATACCATCTTTAATAAAATTAAAGCCTATATCTGTAATTACATTGGACAGCTGTTGAACATCATTATTGATTTTAGAAACAATATGGCTAGATGAGTTTCTATCAAAAAAATTCACAGGTAACATCATAATTCTTTTAAAAAGATCGCATCTGATGCCTTCTACCGTCCTCATTGCAATTGACTTCATAAAGTAACTTGAGAAAAGCCCTGAAAAAGCTCTCGTTACTATTACTGTTAATAAAAGTAATGCGAGTGAGATTTGTTTGTGACCAACTTCTGAACTAAATCCATGGTCTGTAATTTTTTTTATAATTACCAAGAATGCGGTATTGGTTAAAGATAAAATAACCAATGACATAATACTTAAAAATAAAATAAACTTATGCTGCCAAGTGTATTTAAACAGTCTTTTATAAAGATATTTGAGATTGACCGGCTCTGATGTAGATATTTTTTTAATATTTTTTGCCATTAGGCTGGAATTAAAACTAAACTTTTTTGAAGTCTAATTAATTTTTGTAGAAAATGTAATGTGAGTTAAGCCTGCTTGTCTTGATGCTTCCATGACATTAATTACTGACTGATGCTCACATTTTGCATCTGCATTAATAATTACAGGCACTTCTTTTTCACCTTTAGCTGAATTTTTTAGAGCTGTGATAATAGACTCAAGATTTTTGTTTGGAAGCTGACTATCATTGACCGAATAAACACCTTCAGCTGTGATAGAAACATTAATGACATTAGGTTTTTTATCTGGACTGTTCGCCTCAGCAGTGGGGAGATTAATTTTTAATTCACTAAATCTAGAAAAAGTTGTACTTACAACAAGGAAAATAATAATGACTAAGAGTACATCAATCAATGGCACCAGGTTGAGCTCTAAATCTTCGTGTTTTTTTCCTCGCTGAAAATTCATTATGCAGTCCTAGTTATATTTATTTACGAACGCCCATTGACTCTATCAGTTTGATCGCTTGCTGCTCCATGTCAAAGATCAAATCCTCAACTCTAGATCTAAAATAACGATAAAAAATCATTGCAGGAACTGCCACAATAATCCCGGTCGCAGTATTATACAGAGCAACTGAAATACCCCTGGCAAATACGGCAACATCATGACCACTGCTCGTAAATGAGCTAAAAAGATCAACCATACCGATTACCGTACCTAAAAGTCCTAAAAGTGGCGCTACTGCTGCAATTGTTCCTAATATTGAGAGATATTTTTCAAGCTTGTAATTGACTGACCTACCGGACTCTTCTATTGCTTCTTTAATATGGGCTGCGGATGAAGTTGAATTGTTAAGAGCGCTTGCAAAGATCTCACCCAAAAGAGAATGTTCTTTGATTTTAGCAATTACATCTTTTTTTATCGTACCTTGGTTCAACAACTTCTGCACTTCTGGAAGAAGGTCGCTTGGCGCAACAATCTCAGCTCTTAGGGACCAAAAACGCTCTCCAATAATCGCCAAAGCGATAATTGATGCAAATATGAGCGGCCAAATCGGCCATCCAGCGGCTAAGATAATTTCCCACATATGTATTTCTCCAAATGTTTGATGAACATAATTCTATCTTAATATTCAATTCATTGCTTAAATCGGCTTATCTCTTTTTAAGCTTCCCTTGATCTAATTTGTGCTGAAACTTTAATCTAGCTGCCAATTGATTATCATGGGTAACTAAGACGATAGTTGAACGATTTTCTTTCGCTAAATCAAGCAATAAATTAAATACAAAATGTGCCGTTTTCCCATCCAAATTTCCTGTAGGCTCATCTGCAAGAATACACTTTGGCTTAGTAATAAGAGATCTAGCAATTGCTACCCTCTGCCTCTCCCCTCCAGAAAGCTGGGATGGTTTATGAGTTAATCTTTTACCTAAACCTATATTTTTTAATAGCCCCTCAGCTTCCTTAAAAGCCTGTCTGTAAGGATATCTTCTAATTAATAATGGAATTGCAACATTTTCTATAGCATTGAAATCACTAAGCAAATGATGAAATTGATACACAAAGCCTAAATGTGTATTTCTCAAAACTCCCAATTCATCCTGATCTAAAAATGCAATATTTTGATTTAAAATTTTAATTTGGCCAGATGAAGTTTTTTCAAGTCCAGCCATAAGATGAAGCAGTGTGCTTTTACCTGATCCTGAGACTCCAATAATGGCAGTGTGATCGCCTTCATTAATATTAAGGTTGAGCTTATTAATAATAGGCTCATCCAAACCAGCAAATGTCTTCGATACATCCTTGCAAGATATCAGTGTATTTTTAATCATACTTTAATGCTTCAGCAGGTGAGTTTTTAGAAGCTTTGATACTAGGATAAATAGTTGCAAGAACTGATAGCAAAATAGATATTGAAGCAATTGCACTGACATCAGCTATTAAAAGCTTAGAAGGCACTTCAGAAATATAATATATATCCTTAGATAAAAATTGAACATTAAATAAATGCTCAATAAAAGGAACGATCGTATGAATATTTAGCGCAACAATAGTCCCCAGAAATACCCCGCTGATAGTTCCGATTACCCCTATTAAAGAACCTTGGATAATAAATATGTATAGAATGCTTTTAGGCTTCGCTCCATATGTTCTAAGAATTGCAATGTCTGATCTTTTATCAGTCACTGCCATCACCAAAGTAGAAACAATATTAAATGCTGCAACTGCGATGATTAGCATCAGAATGATAAACATCACTCTTTTTTCCATTTGAACGGCCGCAAAAAAATTCGCGTGCTTTTTTGTCCAGTCGCTGACATAAAAAACTCCTGATTCAGAAAGATTATCTGATAGTCTTTTTGCAACTATAGGTGCTAAAAAAAGATCATCAATCTTTACTCTAACCCCGGAAACAGCATCGTTCATTTGAAGGAATTTTTGAGCATCCTCTAAATTCATTAGCGCCATGCCGGAATCATATTCATACATTCCAATTTCAAAAATACCTACAACATTAAATTGCCGCATTCTAGGAAATGTTCCCGCAGGGGTATAAGAACCTTGTGGAATTAAAATATTAACCTTATCTCCAACGACAATGCCTAACTGCTTTGCAGCGTCTATCCCTAAAATCATATTAAATGTATTAGGTTTTAAATCAGATAACTTACCAACCTTAACTTTCTTTTCCAGGTCATCAACATTGCCTTCAAGTTCTGATGCTATCCCTCGAAGCATAATTCCCTGACTTCCGTATTCACTAACTAACATACCCTGGCCATCTACATATGGCGCCGAGCCTTTTACATCAGGAGATTCATGGAGTTTTTTTGTCAAATCTTCCCAATGGGTCAATAAATTATTAGAGCTTGTAACTTCAATATGAGAAGCTACCCCAAGAATTCTCGTTCGAAGTTCATCCTGAAAACCATTCATCACGGAGAGAATAATGATGAGAGCTGAAACTCCAAGGGCTATTCCGACCATGCTTGTGATTGAAATAAAAGATATGAAGCTATTTTTTTGCTTAAACTTTATATATCTATAAGCAATCCAAACTTCAAAGGGCAGATATTTGTTAAGTGAAGACATTTGCTTTATTTTATCAGGGTTATCCATTCCAATCTGATAAAATCATCCTATGTTTACAGGCATTATTCAATCCATTGGTGTAATAAAAAAAATTGAGTCTTTGAAAAAAGATGTTCAAATTAGCGTTGTTTACGATCCTAAGAAAATCAATGGTATCAACTTAGGTGACAGCATAAGCGTAAATGGTATATGCCTGACCGTTCAAAAAAAACAAAAAAATCAATTTATATTTCACGTGTCTCAAGAAACTTTAAATAGAACAATCGCATTCAAAGAAA
>Ga0194047_10000689_pt1 | contig 21808 bp, 19 predicted proteins | sample JunL225m_MetaG_2_FD_160070 | JGI IMG/M metagenome (GOLD analysis project Ga0194047, IMG submission 160070) | Anoxic zone freshwater microbial communities from boreal shield lake in IISD Experimental Lakes Area, Ontario, Canada - Jun2016-L221-5m | ecosystem: Environmental > Aquatic > Freshwater... | reverse complement strand
TTAATTGGCTGACTATATCCTGAGGAACGAATTGCTTTAAATAATTTTTTGCATTAATTTTTGATATAAAAATTTCATGGTACTGTGCATAATAGGCATCTTCAACTGGAGCGTACATGTAGATAACGCCTCTCACAAGGGTGTATCCAAAACCAATAGTCACAAATAGGGTTAATGAAATAAAAATTTCATGGTATCGGTGTAAGTAAAATTCAAATAACACCCTTTTAATCCTTAAACCTAATTGCATAGGATTTCCTTTGATGCTAATCAATAAGCTTTTTCGTACCTATGCTAATAATCCTAGCATTAAAAAGCTCAGACGAGGCACTTAATTACAACTAAGCCAGAAGAGGAAAATTGAATACTTTAGAATGCTCCTAATAATGCTATAGGTCAAATGCTTTCAGTACTGCTTCATATAACTGAGCCAAACCGTCCTGCACTTTTTATAGGGCTAATTTGTAGATATAGACAAGAGGTTCTTATTGGTCGTAAGCAGCCCTTAGTGATGCAATGATGTAAATCTAAGATCGCCTATAGTTTAGGGATCTTCTTTAAATCTACTTGAATTGTTGCGCCATTGAACTGACCTGATTTTTAGTACCACCCCAAAAGAGAGGATTTTTGCTTATCTCACCACAGAAGCAAATGAGGCTCACTTTATTGAGTTGGTATTTTTTATGGTTGCATTCTTTTATGGGCTAACATTACAAGCCCCTCATTCTGCTAATACTGACCCCACAGCCTAGAAGTAAAAATAGCTCTATGGCTTAGATTAATTAAAAGCCTTTGGGATTTAGGCTTTGCCAACGCCAGGTATCAGCACACATTCTGTCAATACCATATTGAGCTTGCCACCCCAATATTTTTTTGGCGTATTGTGAATCGGCATAGTATTCGGGCAAATCACCATCTCTTCGGGCTGCCAACTTGTATGGAATTGTTATATTAGAAGCTTTTTCAAAAGCTGAAATTAACTCCAAAACAGATGTACTCTTTCCAGTTCCTAAATTAACTACGCGCAGACCAGCGGATTTTTTTAAGTACTCCAGACATGCTATATGACCAGAAGCGAGATCGTCCACATGGACATAGTCCCGCTTACCGGTTCCATCTTCGGTAGGATAGTCGTCACCATAGATTAATAGACAATCCTGTTTACCAACTGCCACTTGGGCCAAAAATGGCATCAAATTATTTGGAACTCCGCTGGGATCCTCACCAATCAATCCAGAATCGTGAGCGCCCACCGGATTAAAGTAGCGCAAAATCCCGATGCTCCAGCCAGGATCACTTGTTACCATATCTGACAGCACTTGCTCAATCATATATTTAGTCTGACCATAGACATTAATAGGTTTTAAGGGGTGCTCTTCGGTATAGGGCAAAAACTGCGGGATACCGTACACAGTTGCAGATGAAGAAAAAACTAAAGACTTGATTGACGCATGCTTCATCTCCTCAAGAAGACATACAGTACCAAGTACATTGTTATCATAGTATTTCAAAGGATCCATCTGGCCATCAGCTACGGATTTGAGACCAGCAAAATGAATGACCGATTCAATCTCATTTTGAATGAAAATGTCTTTTAAAAGATTTTTATCTCGAATGTCTCCTTCTATGAAGGTTGGCATTACATTAGTGAGTGTCTTAATTCGGTTGAAGACTTCTGCTTTAGCATTACTTAAGTTATCCAAAACAACTACCTTATAGCCAGAATTGATTAAGCTCACCACCGTATGGGACCCAATATATCCTGCGCCACCGGTTACAAAAATGGCCATGATTTATAGTTGTCGATCTGTTTGCAGTTGATTAATAATACGAAGTCCCGCTTTTCGTCCTTCTCTAATTGCGTAATTGGTACCGCGGTCCTCGGGGTAAATTTGCGCCATACTGCAAAGATGTAGGCCTTTTTGCAGTGAAGTATGACTAGGAATTAGCTTACTGTACCCTTTTTCCACTACAGGCTGGGACCATCGGGCACACCAGAGATGGTAATTTTTTACCCAGCTACGATCAAATTTTGGAAACATTTTTTTCAAGTATGGGTAGGCATATTCAAAAAATTCATCCTTATCCATTTTATACAACTCATCAGTATGGGGAAGATATTTTGAAAGATAAATAATATGACTGCCGCCATATGTTTCAGGCTTCTCAAAATTAGTATGCTCTATGATTCCCACAAATGGGAAGCTTGGGTCATTAACGTTAAGCCAATAGGTTTTGGAAAGCGATTGATTAAGCTCTAAAACCAAACATACATTACCAATATATTGAATTCTTTCTAAGGCAATCTGATACTCGCTCGTTGCCCAACTTGAAATCATCTTGGAAATAAGCGGAAGCGCCACAGTCGCTAATACAACATCGCCAACAATTTTGTCTCCAGAATGAGTTACTGCTTCCCACTCATCTCCCTCCGGGGCAATACTTGCAACGCTGGAATTTAATCTTACCTCGCCCCCCATACTTTTGATACTATCAACCAAAGCGTCTGCTAGACCTACAAAACCACCGGTAAAATAAGCCAGTCTCTCCTCGCCCCCTTTACCTCGACTGCCACCCCTTAACTTCAATTTATTCCAAAACCAAACTGCAGATACAGATTCTGCATAAGGACCAAATTTTCCCTTAAGCAAAGGTTGCCAAACTACCTTATAGACAGAATCACCACCTAACTCTTTTAGCCATTCATGAGCAGTTTTGTTCTCCAAGGCCATCCAATCTTTCACTCGACGAGCGCGTAATGCTAAAAGGCCCAAGCGAATTCGATCAACAAGATTCAGGGGTGTGAAATTTAATAAATCCCATGGAGTAGACAATTTGAAAAAATTATTGGCATAGTAAATACCGGTATTGGTTGGGCTAATTTCTACCTTGTGATTTAACCCTAATTCATCTATCAGACCCATCACCTCCATGTCATTGGTAAACCAATGGTGATAGAACCGATCCAGCCGCTCACCCCCAACATCAAAGGCTGACGCTAAGCCGCCGATCTGATCCTCAGATTCCAGTACAGTAACTGCAATATTCATTTTAGCTAATTCATATGCCGCAGCAAGGCCAGTAAAACCACCACCAACAATCAGAACGCGCGCTCTTTTTTGTAAATTATTCATTTGCAACTTTTGGTGAAATGGTTTTAACAGCAAGGCTATTTAGTAGCAGATAAAATCCACCAATAATTGTAATCGGGGCCCATATAGTTAAGTGGACTAATAGCGCAAAAGCTATGGATCCAGCTGCACTATTGTGGAGGACTTGCATAGTTTCACTAGTGAAAAAATCGAACGTTCCTATATATCCTGGCGTACTTGGAATCAGTGTTGACAGGGTACCTACTGGAAGCGCAAGCCAGGCTGCAGCAGCATTCTGGAGGTCGGGAAAACTTATTGCCACAAACCAAAAAACACATCCCTCTGCTAACCATGCCAAAGAAGACCACCCCAAAAGGGTTAGTATCATTTTAGATCCAGCTAAGTGATTCAAAACAGAAAATATATGCTCTAGTATCGCCCTTAGCCTCACCGCAATTCTTGGTGCGATCTTAGAAATAAACATGCAAATGAAAAGGGAGGGTTGAAAGAGTAAACGAGGAATTGCCAACAAAGTAATGATGGCAATAGCAAAAAGAATTAGAGCGAATTCTCCTATATCGAAAAGCATGCCAATCTCGATAACAAAATAATGTAAGCCAGCAATTAAGAATAGCAATACCATTAGTAAATCAAATAATCTTTCAACCAGTAGCGTTGCCAAGACACCGCTGGGAGTTACGCCCAATTGTTTATTGAATGCAAATGCTCTCATGAAGTCTCCCGCCCTAAATGGGAGAATATTATTCATCGCAAAACTTCCTAGAAGCGGTCCCGCGCAGTTGCGCCAAGTTATATTATTATTATCGACACTCAGCATTAATCGCCAACGCTCAATTCTTATTGCATAACCAACCAACAGAGCCATAAGAGCCGGAGCAATCCACTGTACCTCAATCTTACTTAGGGCAATTTTTAATTCAACGCTGCCACTTTTATTAACAATTAATGAAATAAAAAAAAGTGCTGACACCATGCCCAGTAAAAATCTGAATAATTTGTTATATTTCATTAATTAAAAATAATCCATACTCGAGGTTATCTAGAAACCTTTTTTAGTTTTAATGACATAAAGAGGACGATTTTTTGATTCGTTATAGATTCTTCCAATATATTCTCCCAAAATTCCCAAGCAAATAAGTTGGACACCCCCAATGAACAGAACGGCAATCATTAATGCCGTCCATCCTTCAACCCAAATACTTGTAAATAATCTGAGAAATAAAGCGTATAGGATTCCAACTAGTGCAAGACCTGCACATAAAAACCCAAAACCTATAGCAATTTGTAAAGGCTTTGTGGAAAAAGAAAATATTCCATCCAAGGCAAAGCGCATCATTTTCCCTAAGGGATACTTGCTCACCCCAGCAAATCTTTCCATTCGTTTATAGGGGAGAGCGTATTGTTTGAATCCAACCCATGAAACCATACCTCTGATAAAGCGATCTTTTTCAGGCATTTGGGACAAGATATTTACAACGGCTCTATCCATCAATCGAAAGTCCCCAGCATCTAAAGGGATAGATACCGAGGAGAGTCTATTTAATAGCCTGTAAAAGATACGGGCGGAAGCAAGCTTAAAAGAGGATTCTCCAGGCCTATCTATTCTCACACCATATATAACATCAAAGCCCTCGCGCCATTTAGTAATCATCTGATGAATAATCTCTGGAGGATCTTGCAAATCGGCGTCAATCAATACTACTGCATTACCAAGGGCGTAGTCCATGCCAGCACTAACGGCGAGCTGATGACCAAAGTTACGTGCAAATCCAAGTATTTTGATGCGTGTATCCGAGTTTGATGCCGCCTCTAATATCTCTAAAGTGCGATCCTTACTGCCATCATCAATAAAAATGAATTCAACATTCATATCCACAAGTTCATCTGCAAACTTTAAGATCCGATGTAAGGTTTCTAAAATAACCTCTTGCTCATTAAAGCATGGAATTACAAGAGAAAGAAGAGGTTTGCTGTTAACATCGGAATTAACATTAACTTGAGCTCCGGATAGTTTCATATTTTTAAAGTGATTCGATAATAGTGAGGCCAGAGTAACTACTAGCCAGATCAGAATTTTTAAATTTAAAGGAAATAAAGCTTTGAAATTTGAAAAATTATCAAAATTTGATTATATAACATTGATACCAATTCTATTAGTATCAATAATTTTATACAATCTAACGATACATAGAATTAACCCATTTGAATTCGATACGGCTGTTTACTATTCAATTTTTAATAATCTAATTAGTACTGGGAAGGTACTAATTCCGATAGTTTCTAGAAATATAGCCTACGTTTGTGATCCATCATTAACTTGCAGTTATGTCCATCCCGACATAATAGGTCAACAAATTTATGAGCAATTGCCACCAGACTATACAAGCGGTATCACTATCTTATTTTTGCCTGCTTTTCTTCACAATTTATTAGAAATATTCGCAAAAAACAACCTCTCCTTGAATTACTTTACACAGCTATACGCTGCTGGCGCATCAATAATGTATGGAATTTCATCCTATTTCTTATTGAGACTATCAAATGCAAATTTACAAAAAGTATTTATCTATTTATTAATAACTTTCATCACAAATTTAACACTGATTCAAATTTCTTCAAATGGAATTATTGGTGAGCTTTATTCATCAATTCTCTTATCTGAAGTCGCAGTTATTACTCTTCTAACATTTAATAATTTACGCTCACTAAGACTATGCTTACTTAGCTCTCTTTTATTAGGAATTTCCATTGAATGTAAAATTACTTCAGTATTTCCAGTTTTTACAATTATTTTAATTATTTTAATAAATGATTACATAAATAATCGCGAATTAAAAAGATTAATATTTGCAATAACTGCAATAGCTCTTCCAAAAATTATTGCTTTGCTCTACTATACTTACATTTTAGATTTTAGTGCAAGCAATTTATTGAATTACTTATACTCTGCAAAAACAATTTATTCATTAAACGCAAATCTAGGCTTGAATTGGGGTCAATCGAGCATCTCTGGCCAAGTCAACTCCTTGCTGTCAAATGAACTGGTACGCAGTATCATTTTTTTAAGTTTTATATTTTATATTAGTAGTCTGCTAATAAATATCAAGTTAAAAAATAAAAGATTGCTAATCTTGAACTTAGTTGTTTTATTTGCACTAATTTCATCATTGATATACCCACTGACATTCAAATTTCCATACACTAGAATATTTTCTAGCTTTATAAGTCTTGTGCCAACTTGTATCCTGTTATTCATTTTTTCACTTCAGTCTATAAAAATCTTGGAGAAATGGAAATACTTGATACCATTTATCATTCTCATTCCACTGGGAATTCATACGTATTTTTACCGACCAATGGTGTTCCCTTTATTTAAACTTCTATATGAAAATAAATTTCAACCTATAAGCAACTCTTACCAGAGTCTTGACATCCCTAAGGATGCAGTCTTCCTAAGCCCTCACTTCTTTAGCATGCCCTGGGACGCATACCTATCCTCTGTCCTTGATAATACAAAGCCCTTAGACCAACATAGCATATACAGCGAACAAAGCTATGGAGGAAATAGTCATCATGCAAATACTATGAAAGTTAATAATATTTACATGCTGGAAACTTGTAGATGGGAACATTGCTCAAAAGATAAAAAAATTAGCAAATATATTAAAACGGGGGAAAAAGATATTTTTGAAGAAATATTTTGCACGTTGATTCCACCAAAAAATATTGATTCAATCTATAAAATTTATAGCTGCTCAAAAAAGTAAATACATATTTACTTCATTATGTAAAATAGAGCGCTCATATGTGACTAATTTATTTATAGTAATTAGGTTTCAAAGGTAAATATGAACTTACTCCTACCAAAATAATTCCAGAAAAAAACAATAGCTGTAGCAACTATCTTAGATAAAAGTAAATTCCATTCAAAAACTTCAATTAATGAATATAAGATAAGTTGATTTAAAGCCAGAGCAAAACCGCTGACTAAAAAAACACCTGCTATTTCTAAATGCCACTTGTAACGAAGTCCGCTTTTAAATACGAATCTAATTGAAATAAAGTAGTTTACTAATGTGGCGATAATGAAAGATGCAATAGAGACTGGCAACCACGGCCAACCCAAATGGCTAGCAAAATAATAAAACAGGCCAATATCTACACTAGCAGCTACACCACCCACTAAAAAGTATTTCAATATTTTCATCAACGGAGATTATATTTAAGAATACAATAGATCGCGCGGAAGCCATCCTTCCAACCAATCTTTTTACCCTCATCATATGTCCGTCCATAATAAGAAATTCCAACCTCAAATATGCGACAGTTTAATTTTGCTACTTTAGCTGTAATTTCAGGCTCAAAGCCAAAACGATCTTCTTCAATGGAAATACTCTGAATAATCTCTCTACGAAACACTTTATAACAAGTTTCCATATCAGTTAGATTTAGATTGGTAAACATATTAGATAGTAAGGTTAGAAAACCATTCCCCACCCGATGCCAGAAGTAAAGTACACGATGCGCATCTCCACCCAGAAATCTGGACCCAAAAACTATATCAGCACGATTATTAAGAATTGGCTCCACTAAACGCGGATATTCATTGGGATCGTATTCCATATCCGCATCTTGAATGATGACTAAATCGCCAGTAGCTGCCCTAATACCCGTTCTTAATGCAGCGCCCTTCCCCTGGTTCACATCATGGTAAAGAACCTGATGGACTCGACCCGAAAACTCAATTTCTGATTGAAGCTTTTCTCTAGTTCCGTCTTTTGAGCAATCATCAACAATGATGATTTCCTTATCAGGATAGGGCGCTGCATTTACGGCGCTAATGATTCCATCAATAGTAGAAAGTTCGTTGTAGCACGGTATGATCACTGTTAGACGCATGAGTAAAAATAAAACCTTATTTTAAAAAGTAGCCAGTTTCTAAGCTTACTACTTCTGGATATATTCAACTCCATAATTTGAAATAATGAAATTGGCTAATTTACCTTGATCAATGCTGCCATTATTTAAAATAATATCCGAGACTGAAGCATTCGTTTTATAGAGTACGTTGGGCTGGAGTTTTCCGTGACTCATTTCTTGAATTACAGAACATCGCTTTTCACCTTCTGCTTCACAGGAATAATAGAGCGCAAGGGGAAATTGAATATTCTTACTAAATTTTGGAGCAACCCATAAGGAATCAGCATACCTAAAAGGCCCAGATGCAGCTAACGTAACATAAAGTGGACTAAAAGATGGGGTAACTATTACATAGTTCCCGTCTGCAAATTCGCTAACAGCAATTTTAAAGTTTGACTCTTTAACCTTAGAAGCATAAATTTCATAGGAGTTTAATAAGATAAACGCTGAAACAACTACAAGTAGTGTGTACAGAATCACTATTGTTCGTCTTTTCCATTCGGAGAGCCTGTCAATGGTAACTAGATAAATAGCAAATAGAAGTATCGGCTGAAGAATGACACAAACTTTCCATAAGGGGTACTGAACTTTTGTCAAAGCAACTGTTGCGATTAGGGTTACGCAAACTATTATCGAATAGAATGAAATCTGTCTTCTGTAAATGAACCCATAAATACCAAAAAACAATAGCAGGCATATTTCCATGACTTTAGCAACGCTGCCACGAATATGGAAGATCTCCAATGAATCTATAGCAGATGTGCTGCTAGAAATTGTTAAATAGGGATAAGAAAATAATATTGAAAAAATATCCCATGGAAATTTTCCAAACCCGCTATATGCAAAGCCTTCCTGAGATCTCATCACCGTCATGGCTATGTAGTCAAAAACAATACTTGGACTAATCAATAAAACAATAGCCGATATCCAAATTAATTTTTTACATGTCCTTTTAAGAAATTCTAAAACACTTTCTTTGCCATAACGAGTAAATATTGAATAGCATATGAGGCCGAAGAAAGTAAAGCCCAGCAGTATTGGTATTGCCTCGCTCATTGTACTAACAAGGGCACTAATAATAAGCGCAAGCTGAATATTTTGACGGCCACTTGTAGGCAATATAAATAGCTCCTGATGATAAAGCAGCAAGAAAGTTATCAGTGGCAAGCAATATATTTGAGCAATAATGCCTTCGTGTACCATCAATATGTACGAATGAGAAAGGCATACGCAAAGCACAAGAAGAAATGAACTAAAAGCCTTCTGGGTTTTTGTATATAAGAAATTAAACATTACCAATGCAACAACATACAAACTAAAACAAATCCCAGATAGCATCCCATTCCAAATTGGCTGCTTTGTTATAAGAGAAATCGCACTAGAAATGATTCCATGGCCGTATCTCAGACACCTAACCATAAATTCAACATTTAACGCATCCCGAAAATCTACTGACCTCCAAAATTCTGTACTGCCTAACCACCATTGTCTGGTATTGCTAGCATTTTCAGCTACTAGCATATAGTCGTAATATGTTTTTCCATCAAGAATTGCCCCAGCACTAATTAAGTGGCCCAATAGATCTGGCCCAACATGATAGTAATAAAGGGCATTACTAACTATTAGTGGGTATAAGGGATTGATTAAAACTACTAATAGAAAAAATGAAAAAATAACTGTTTTGCTATTGATCTCTTTATAAATATTTTTTTGAAAATTTTCAGAAATTAAAATAAAGAGCCCTGCTAAGGCTATCACTACAGATGCCCCTATTCCAATAGCTATCGGAAGATTTTCTCTATAAGGCAATCGCATTAAGATAACTAGAGCCGAAATTCCAAAGACGAATCTTTGAGAAGTCTTCGGAATATTTGAAAACCCTAAATATTTAACTAGAGGGATCCCAATAAGATAAGTAATGCCTAGCATTACGATCATCCCAATTAGTATTTGTACCATTTTTCTCTCATACTATCTAGCAAAGTAACGTGCTTGATTAGTTCTAAAAATTAATTCGCTCTTTTTCAACAACAATGGGTCTATTTTGTATATAGGTATGAATAGATCCAATGTACTCACCCAAAATCCCGATAAAGAATAACTGAACTCCAAATAGGAAAAATAGTCCAATCACTATTGGTGCACTTCCCAAGGGAAATGAACTCCAAAATATCAGCTTTAGGATCAAAAATACAAATGCAGTCAGGATACTTAAAACCCCCAATAAAAAACCAACCAACGCTGCTATTCGAATAGGAATCTTTGAGTGACTAACAATACCCAACATGGCGATATCAAATAAGGTGTAAAAATTGTTCTTAGTAATTCCACGCAATCTTCTTGGCTGCACAAATGGTACTGTTTTTACTTCATAACCCAACTCGCAGATTAATCCACGTAGGAATGGGTAAGGGTCATTAATTTCTCTAAGCTTATCTAGCACGCACTTATCGTACAATCCAAATCCCGTTGAATCCTTAATGATTTCAACTTCAGAAATTTTATCAATAAAACGATAGTAGGCTTTTCTAAAAGCATGCATCAAAGGACTGCTCTTACTAACTGGCTTAATCGCCATAACTAATCGGTAACCCTTTTCCCATTCGGCAATAAATTCAGGGATCATTTCCGGTGGATCTTGCAAGTCAGAGGCTAGATAAATAGTTGCCTCGCCACGGGATTGCAAAATACCGTAATAAGGAGATCGGATATGACCGAAATTACGGGCATTAAGAATGACCTTAATTCTTTGATCTTGACTTGCCAGTTCTTTGAGTTTCTCCTGCGTTCCGTCAGATGAACAGTTATCAATCACCAAAAATTCAAAATCATATTGGTCAAAATGGGTGATAGCTACTTTTACCCTTTTGAGTAATTCTTCAATATTATCTATCTCGTTATAAGTAGGTGTGACTATTGAAAGCAATGGTTTACTCATAGTTATCTCGGGGCAGCAATCGTAATCATATTTCCAAGCTTAAGGCCAATGGTGAAGTTCAGGAACTTTGGTACTGACTCCACTTTAATCCCAAAGGCCCACAATAAATGCTTTAGCAAGAAACTAAACTCAAAATAGTTCTTGGTTTTTTCAATAGTATTAACTTGATATCCTGCCTTTTCAAGTAAGGCAGTAATAGACTGTGGGCTATAGATTTGAGGATGTTGCAAACAAAAAGCAGGCCAGCGCCAATTGACTATTTTTCTTAGCAAGGATTGCTCGTTATGTGTCACAAGCAATAACTTGGCACCCGGCAATAACTTACTCCTAAGCTCTGATAAGGTGGCAATAGGATCTAGTAAGTGATCTAGAACCTGGATCATTACCGCTACACTGGCAGCCTGATCTGGAATGCTTGAAAAGCCAAACATATCCTCAATAATAGTAAATGGTTTGCCCTCTACGACCTTAGCTAATGCATCTGCCACCAAGGTATTTGGCTCACATAGCCAATAGAAATCAAAATGCCCCTCTTTACGACAATTCACTGTAAAAATACCGACATCGGGACCTACTTCAATATAGCCATTTTCTAACTTTGAAAATCGCTTTAAGACCTCAAAATATCCTTTTTGGGTCTTAAGCAGAGCAGCCATAGGAACTAAATCCATATTGGGAGGCATCTGACTATATAGCGCTTCTATCTGATCTGGCTTATAAAAAATAGGGGCAAAGAGTATTTGGCATTCTTCGCAACGCGCATAAGAGAAAAAGATTTTTTCTTTAAAAAAACCATTCCAGTAAGGAACTAACTCCTCATAACTGAGGTCCTCACCTTTTTTCTCAGAACTCACCTCTATGAGAGCTTGTGTTTCATTCTGACAAATAGGGCAATATCTATGAAGGTAATTGGAATTGCTCATTTAATGCTTTCTTGAGTCGACTCAAAAGTAACGGCGTTATGCCAAAAATAACTGGTCACGATGATAGCGATTGCAAACAGAGTTTGAGAAATAATGGGGTTGATTTTAAAAATTTCTACTAGTACTGGCAAACAAATTAAATTTAATAATAAGTAGAAGCCATGGAACATGAAGAACTTGATGTACTCTTTTCTGAGATTCCCTTTTGTCTTAAATACATAGTACTTATTACTCACAAAAGAAAATGTAATGCAGATTAGCTGCGCAATAATTAAAACCTGAATGTAGCCTGCGCCTAATGGATTCAATACGATAAACAGCAAGGGATAAACCGATAGGCCTACGATTGTATTAATGCCTCCAGCAATCAAAAAGCGCAATTTTTTCTCATGGCCAGACACCATTTTTAAAATAGCGTATTTTAATTTAAGAAACATTTTTTAGCCAGATGACTAATCTTCGGCCGGTGAATCAATAATCATGTTTTCTCGCAAGATTTCTCTTGGCAAGAATGGCGACAAGTCCTCCAGAGGAGGTGATGTGATGCGGCCATCTGGATGCTGCTTAGCACCCAACTTAGGAGCAAAAGAGACGTTTTCATCGATCATGATTTCACAGACAGAAGGCCCTGGCTCTGCTAGCGTCTTGGCTATCGCATCTTTCATCTGATCATGGGTCGAAACCTTGTGATAAGGCAGATCAAAGGCAGCACTTAATTTTTCAAAGCTTGGGAAGGTGACACCACTCTTAGGCCCCCCTCCAACTTCTACACCATTAAAGAAGTTACGGTGAGTTTGAAAGATCGATACATAACCACTATTATTTAGAATAAAGATCTTAATAGGGTATTGATTGCCTGCAATAGTTTGCAACTCTTGCAAGTTCATCATAATGCTGCCATCACCTGCCAAGCAAACAATCGATTTACCACCAGAGGCTTTGTGTGCGCCAATGGATGCTGGCAAATCGTAGCCCATGGTTGCGCAACCTGAGTTTGTCCAAAGTCTTTGACCCTGCTTAATATCTGCTGACTGAAAACTTACTACACAGGCGCTACCATTACCCGTAACCACAATTTGCTCTTCAGGTAGTTGGCCAAATAACTCGCCCATAAAGCAATATGGATTCACTCTTTCATTCTCCCAATACTCAGGAAGAATGATTGGAAATCGCTGCATACGCTCTTTAGCCCAATTCATCCATTCAATATGACTTGCTGTTGGCCCAGAATAAGAGGCATAAGCGAGAATGGGCAATAAGTCTTTTAAGTTTGCATGGATTGGCATATCCGCTGTGACAGAAGGCTTTTTGAGCTCAGTCTCATCAATATCCACCCAGATCTTAAATGCTTCACGAGCAAAAGACTGCCAGTTGTAACTCACTTGCCGAATATTTAAACGGCTACCCAATACCAATAGCAAGTCAGCATTTTGCGCTACGAAATTTCCAGCGCGATCGCCAATAGTTCCAGGTCTACCTGCGTAGTTAGGATGCGCATTCCAAATCACATCATGGGCATTCCAGCCAGTCACCACCGGAATCTGCAATTTCTCAACCAACTTCAAAAATGCCTTGTGTTCCCCACTTAAACGAATGCCACCGCCAACAAAAATCACGGGTCGTTTAGCTGCCTGGATTTTTTCTAAAATTACTTGGCTAGCCTTAGCAAGATCCACTTTTTTCCAAGGCTCATCTAATTCTTCTGGATCAAATCCAGGCAAGGTATCTGGATCAATTTGCGCGCCTTGAACATTCAGTGGGATATCCAGCCAAACAGGTCCAGGGCGGCCAGAAGTGGCAATATAAATCGCTTTTTCCAAATGGTAGCGAATTGTTTGTGCATCAGTCACCATTTCGCAATACTTGGTAACTGGTCGTACCAATTCTTCGATATCTAACTCTTGATCGCCGTATTGACGCAATAGAAGCCCAGTACTACGTACCGTAGTCTCAAATTTCACCTGACCGGAAATGACCAACATTGCAATGGAGTCCACAAAAGCGCCATACACACCGGTAATAGCATTGGTGCCACCAGGGCCAGAAGTGACGTTCACTACCGGCAATTTATTTGTTAAGCGGTAATAGGCTTCCGCCCCAATAGCGCAAGCTTGTTCGTGGTGATTAAAAATGCAATCTAAGTTTTTATTGGTTCCAAATGAATGGTTCAGATGCATGGCACCTCCACCCGTCACCATGAATACATGCTTTACCCCGTACTCAACTAATTTTTGCGCTACGTAATCAGATAATTTCATTTTTCAGTCTTTCTCCATCCATTCCAATACGCTGTTCTTTCAATGGCTTGAGCCAAGCTTACCGTTTGAACAACGCCCAAGTGATCCCGAATCTTTTGATTACTCGGAACATAGCGACCTGGATTCCAACCAGAATCGCTTAAACACAAAACCTCATAACCCTGGTTTCCCAGTAGCGATGAAGTTAATTTTGCTAAATCCGCTATCGATATACCCTCTTCTGAGCCAAGGTTGTATGCCTGACCCGAATTGCCATGTGTAAGGATTCCCAGCAGCCAAACTACCAAATCGGACGGGTATAAATAAGAACGCTCAGGTCTACCATCTCCTGAAACGGTAATTTTTTTTCCTGCTAAGGCATCACGAATAAAATTACCCGCTGCAAAATGAATATCTAAATTCAGTAATGGGCCTAGTAGGGCAAAGATACGGGCAACTACTACATTCAACCCAAATTGTTTAGCGTAAATTGCACATAGCATTTCTGAGGCACGTTTACCCTCTGCATAGGTATTTTTAGGATTTAAGCAATCAGGTGCACCTAAATAATCCTCAGGAACGAACTGGACCTCTGGGCCTTGCTGACCATAGACAGCACCGGAGCTTAGATAGAGCACTCGTGGAATCTTCGCCTTTACAGCAAAATCTAATGCCTGCCTTGTGCCTAATACAATCGTATCAAACATTTGCAATGGATTATTCTCATTAAGATCAGCACTTGCATCAGTTGCCGCATGAATTAAATGGGTATATTTTTTCGCCTCCAGCAAGCGCTCCATTGGTAAATTGATAATATCACCAGCAATAAACTGAAAATGCCCCTCTTGAAATAGATGGGCATTTTTGACTCGAAAATTTTCAGGATTTCGTGTAAGCACTGTGACACGAATATTAGAATCTTGCGTCTTATTTGAAAAATGAATTGCTTCCAATAGCCAGCTACCGATAAACCCCGTGCCCCCTGTTAAAAAAACATGGGCGTCTTTTAGACCAGCAAATGATTGTGAGCTATCGCGAACGATTTGTTTAAAATCATCCTCTAATTTCCATGGAATCAAATTATTAGTCATTTTCATTCGCTTTTCGGGCTACTATGTGGCCAAATATCCGTAAGACAGCAGCGCTTCACGATAGGCTCTCTCAATAAGAACTTTAGATTCATTATTTTTAGTAGTCGAAATCAATGCTAGGCACCCATCTTTTTGAGGGATAACGATGCGGTATTCATTTTGACGGTGCTTTTTATCACCCTCAAATTTATTAAGTACCAAGTTGAAATTAATCTTTTCTAAGGCCTGCTTCAACTCATTCTCAATGGGCTTTAATAAATTCACTAAATAGGCGTTTAGTTGGCTAACGCGAGCTAGTCCCGTGCCGCCAAGATGCTCCACCAAATTAGCATAGTGATTTGCAACCAGCATTCCTAAGGACACCGCTACACCATGAGCAATTTCAAAATTAGAAGATGCCTCTAGGGCATGGCCAAAGGTATGACCATAATTTAATAGCAAACGCTCCGATTTATCAAACTCATCAATTTCGATAAACCACTTTTTAGCCAATAATGCAGTCGAGACCACCTTTACACCCACTTCACCATTCATTGGAAAGTGAGGATCTAATGCCAAATACTGATCAAATACTTCTGGGCCTCGCGCATAACAAATTTTGACAGCCTCAACTAAGCCACCAATTATTTCATTAGGGCCCAGAGTTTTGCAAAAGTTCATATCTACAAAGACTGCTTGAGGCGGGTAAATATTCCCAACTAAATTTTTATAGCCGCGAATATTGATGGAGGATTTTCCACCAATGCAGCTATCAGCCATACTTAACAAAGTACTTGGAAAGTAAGTCCAGGGTAAACCGCGCATGTAAATGGAATTTACGAACGTGGCAATATCTTGAATAATTCCGCCACCAAGCGCATATACATGGGTATCTCGGTTTGCCCCTAGCTCACGCATCTTTTCAATTACACCTGACATGTAATCTAAATTTTTACTAGACTCCAGGGCAGGAATTTCAATGCATCTATTTGTGTTAATCTTTATATGCGGGACCAAGTACTGATCGACTAAAAAAATAGAATTTTTATCGGAATTTAGCTCCCCACATAAGTCCTTGCCTACATTTACCCGATAGGAACCTCCAGAGGTTTTAATCTCAAAGGATTCGAGCATTGCTAAATCCTCGATCAGCAGCAATAAATTGTCCTGTGATGCCGGTATTGCTTGCAGAACAGAGATAGTCCACTAAACCCGTTACATCAGATAAATCAGGCAATGACTTTAGCGGAGTAGCGTTTTCTAAGCACTGAATTTGCGTAGTCGATAAATTCTTTCTAGTCATCTCAGTATCAAGAGCGCCGGGTAAAACTGCATTAATGAGAATGCCATTTTTTCCCAGATCAATACTCAAGGACTGGATTAAACCCTGTAAAGCAGATTTGGTAATGCAGTAGGACAACTTATTCTGACGAGCAATGTTTTGCCAAATAGAGCTAATGACACAAAGTTTGGCACTTCTTGATAGCAAGCTCTTATCCAACAACAATTGAAGTGTTATCAAGATAAAGGTGACATTTGCCTCATACATTTCTAGATGCCGGGGTAAATCAAAATCCTCTACTTGATCATTAAAGTTAATGCCTTGAGCCCATATGACGCTATCGATCTTAGAACCTGCTAAACTTTCATCAAGCTGTGTAGCGAACACTTGAGAATCTTGAGTCCATTGCACCCATGGTAAAAAGCTTAACTCTAAAGGGCGCTCGCTGCGTCCAGAGCCAATTACCCGAAACCCCTGCTGCTGAAGACGATTGCAGATGGCTCGTCCGATTGAGCCAGATGCGCCAAAGACAAGTGTGACTCTCAATGGATGCTCCTGATCTACTAGATTCAGTTACAGACCTCGTTTATCAAAAGATTCCAACAAAGAGGGATCACCAGAATATGGCGTATCAAGAATACGAACTGTAATAGGCTCATCCTTTTTGCAGCCCGCAATTAATTTATGACCAAATTTGCCAAGCATCAGCTCGCGGCTCGAAACTTGACCTTTTTGCAATGGTATGGCCATATAAAAATCATCCTCACTAAGAGTCTGACCAGCAACTAAATCGCGCTTGGCGTACACTCCGCGTACGTAAGAGTCTAGATAAGCAATTTCACGGTCGATAAAGTTTCTTCTGCGATTGCCAGCAGTTCCGCACATCTCCTGTGCCTTATGCCAAGCCTTAAACCAGGCGTCTATCTGACCAGGCAAGGATGAGTAAGTGGCAACCTGAAAGCCATCATCATTAATATCGATATGACGCTCAAAAGTGCGAGCTCCTTTTCCGTAGGCGATATACATTGATGCAGACCAATCATGGTATTCATGGCAGGAGTAGCCAATCACCAGATTTGGATAGCGATGACGTAAGTAATCAATTTGATTAAGCTCACACTCATTATCTTCGTGTGGGTAGGCAGCTATACAGTGATTCAAGGACAATGGAATATTGCGCTTTTCAAAGAAATGCACCACATCATCCATATCTTTCTGCGACATTCCGCCTGTTGAAATGATAACCGGACGGCGCGTAGTTGCAATTTTCTCCAAAAGGGTCCAATCGTTATTATCTGCACTAGCCACCTTAATGATTGGCATGTCGAACTCAACGCACCAATCAACTGATTTTTCATCAAACGGAGTGGCCATTGGAATGCAATTGCTTTTACGTATTACTTCTACCAAAGTAGAAAAATCAGTCTTTGACATTTGAGTATCAGCTAAACGCTTTACATAACGAATGTCATCCCTGCCAACAAAGTCTTTGTGTACAAAGTTATCAATATCTCGAAACTGCAGCTTAATTGCAGCACGGACATTATTAAAACGCACCACTTTTGAAAAAGCGCTAATAATGTCAAGCCCACGCTGTAGGCTTCCTTGGTGGTTACTCGCCATCTCTAAAACAAACAAGTCTTCAAATACATCGTTATTAGCCATTTTTATTCCTATATACTTTTTAAATCAATTATTGAATAAGTCTTTTGGTGTATTTAATTAGTGTTGTTGATAAATTTCAATTTGCTGCAAACTAATAGCATGCATATCGGATTTCTTCTGATACGCCTGCTGCCACAAAGATATTTTCTCAATTGCCGTTTCAAGGCTCCATTTAGGAACCCAACCTAGACATTGACGAGCCTTTGAGATATCTAATTTCAAGGCATGGGCCTCGTGCGGTTGCACTCCAGACTCTTGCTGCCAGCTGGCAGGCGTGCCCCACTTCTGAATCAATAGATCAATCACTTCTTGAACCGGTCTTGCGTCTTCATCATGCGGACCAAAGTTCCACCCACCATCAAAATCTGCACCTTGCTCATAGAGCGCTTGCGCCAATACTAGGTACCCAGATAAGGGCTCAAGCACATGCTGCCAAGGTCTCGTCGCCAAAGGATTGCGAATCATTAAGGGCTGATTTGCTTCAAAGGCTTTAATGGCATCTGGAATCAATCGATCTTCTGACCAATCACCGCCACCAATCACATTACCCGCCCGCGCTGATGCAATACCAACACCATGTTGCGAATATTTCTCAGGAGAAAAGTAAGACTCGCGATAGGCGCTTGTGACCAATTCTGCACAGCCTTTGCTATTGCTATAGGGATCATGACCACCCATGGGTTCATTCTCACGATAACCCCAGGCCCACTCTTTATTTTCGTAACACTTATCTGTTGTCACTACTACAGCTGCACGCACAGAATCTAGCGAACGAATTGACTCCAAAACATGGACTGTGCCCATGACATTGGTAGCATAAGTCTCAACTGGGTTTACGTAGGAGTAACGCACTAGTGGCTGTGCCGCCATATGAATCACAACCCCTGGCTTAGCCTCTGCCATCACCTTTTGTAGTTTTTCCAAATCGCGAATATCAGCAATATGTGATTTTTCAAGATTAGATTCGACCTTGGCCACTTGAAAAAAATTAGGCCTTGTATTGGGTGTCAAGGCATAGCCAGTTACTTTTGCACCCATTGAGACCAACCAAAGCGCAAGCCAGCCGCCCTTAAAGCCTGTATGTCCAGTTAAGAAGACGTGCTTGCCATTCCAAAAACTGGGATCAACAGATTCTGACTTAGCGACCTCTGAGTGTGACATGCTTACGCCCATGTTTTCCACGGCGCTTTACCACTTTCCCACAACTCTTCAAGATGCTGCTTGTCGCGCATCGTGTCCATGGGCTGCCAAAAGCCAGAATGGGTAAAGGCTTCTAATTGACCGCTTGAAGAAAGTATTTCCAAAGGCTTCTTCTCCCAAAGCGTGCTGTCATCTTCAATTAAATCAATCACCTTAGGAGAGAGTACAAAAAAACCACCATTGATATACATGCCATCGCCATGGGGCTTTTCGATAAAACTATTCACGGTAGTGCCACTCATATCTAAGGCTCCAAAGCGTCCCGGGGGTTGGACAGCAGTCACAGTCGCCTGCTTGCCATGCGCTTTATGAAAGGTAATTAATTTTGTAAGATCCACATCACTGACACCATCGCCATAAGTAAAGCAAAAATCGTCCCCATCTAAATAGGGGGCTACTCGCTTAAGTCGACCTCCGGTCATCGTGTTCTCGCCGGTATCAATCAGGGTAATTTTCCAGGGTTCAGCATGTTGCTGATGAATTTGCATGGCATTGTTGTTTGCCATATCAAAGGTAACGTCCGACATATGCAAGAAGTAGTTCGCAAAGTACTCCTTGATCATGTAGCCTTTATAGCCACAGCAGATGACAAAATCATTCACTCCGTGAGCTGAATACATTTTCATGATGTGCCACAAAATAGGTTTGCCACCCACCTCAACCATCGGTTTGGGACGAGATGAGGTTTCCTCTGCAATTCGGGTGCCTAAACCACCGGCCAATATGACTGCTTTCATAGATTACCTATATTCGGGCTTTGCTTCAAAAAAGGATATTTTCGAAGCAAATGCACTAAAAACATTATAAGAATTATATAGTTAAGTATCGGACGGACAACAGAACCAACAGCAATCCAATAATCACCATTAGCCCCTGTGAGATCTACGCCACCTAAATAGGAATTCATAAAAGGATATGGAATATTAAAAAGTAGAACCCAATCAACCGGTAAGGTAAAAATCGCCAAGATGGGCAAAATCAATTTTTGATACTCTTTAGAGTCCATTAAGTAAGGTAACAAAACAATATAAATTATTAGGATATACCCGCCGGTACTTACCGAGAAATTGGTGAGAATAATAAAGACTGCTACAAGCAACTCTAAAGAATTTAGCGGCTTAAAAATAGCCCAGTAAACTAAAAATAGAACTGATAATGGGGATAATACTTTTAAAATTGAAAACCAAAAATTATAATGTGGATGATTATTATAATATAATAATTCTTTTATTCGTGATAAGGCACTTAGATTATGAGCAAGGCTAACTACCCCATCAGAACTCAATGTTGCCTTGTTTGAAAATAGAATATAGGTTTTAAAGAATTCAATGTAATTAATGTCCGTAAAGAGACCAAAAAGAAAAAATATGGCTATAGTAAATGCCATAGTATAAAAAATCATTCTTTTATTAATGTGGTATTTATTAAGATACTGAATGAGCAGCAATGCAAAGTAGGGCTTGATATTTATTAGAACTGCTAGAAAGAAAGCCTTTTTCCAGTCTAAACCTGCATTAAGGTATAGCGCTAAAAATAATAGGGCTAAAAAAATCAGATTTCCCCGCTCTAGTGCAAAAAGTACTGGAACACTTAGTGCACAGACTACACAAATGAGCCAACTAGGGATTACCTTAACCTCATGCCACTTACCAAGCCTAGTTACTACACCAATGATAAAAAGATAGATCACTAAAACAATTAGGATAATATTTGGATAACGCTGACGCAAATCAAATGAATTATCAATATTTTTTTCACTAATCCCAATTCGAAAAAAACTTAAAATTACATCATTGATTGGGGGGTAAACAGATTTAAAGCTTCCATAAAATTGATCCTTTAATGCCCAATACAGCGGATGATAAAAGTCCATAAAAGTGTCTTTTTTATCTAAAATAAATGGGCTGGGTAAATAATGATATTGCCTAAAATAATAATAATAGTAGGCGATGTTAATAATTTCGAATACTAATGCCAAATAGAATATGGAAATTAGTGATGCCTGTAATTGAATTTTAGGGCGCCTTAAAATCATCAATGACTCATTTTAATTTTCATTATTTTTACTCCAATAATAGTAACTTATAAAAAAACCGGCATCAGATCTGCAACTCCATTTGCCCCGCCTGTTAGCACCTAAATCCGCTGAATAGACCTTTGGCTTATTAGCAAAACAAGGGGCGGTGACTAACAGGACTCACCGAGATAAAAACTCTTGATAGGCCTCTTTCAGGCCATGCTTTAGATCAACCGTTGCCATCCAACCCAACTGATTTAATCTGCTGGAGTCCATCCATTTTCTAGGAGTGCCATCTGGCTTTGTGGGATCAAACCGAATTTCCCCTTCATAACCCACTGCTGCACCAATAGCTGTTGCTAATTCTGCAATCGTCACATCATTCCCAAAGCCCACATTGATATGACTTTGCATCGGCTCTGTTTGCTGATCGTAAGTAGCTT
>Ga0194047_10000688_pt1 | contig 21813 bp, 19 predicted proteins | sample JunL225m_MetaG_2_FD_160070 | JGI IMG/M metagenome (GOLD analysis project Ga0194047, IMG submission 160070) | Anoxic zone freshwater microbial communities from boreal shield lake in IISD Experimental Lakes Area, Ontario, Canada - Jun2016-L221-5m | ecosystem: Environmental > Aquatic > Freshwater... | reverse complement strand
AAGTAGGACTTATACTAGAGTCTAAGACTAAAGTTGATCTTACGGCTTCATATTTTTTTTCTGTTCCAATTTCTTTAAATACTTCCTTAAACTCATTTAAGCTTAGATTATTAATTTTTGCTTGATTTGAATTTTCGTCAATTGTAAAAGTTGCTTTGCTTTCACTAGGATTCATTATTTTTATCTCTCCTTGTTCTCCCACTATTTCTTTCAACTGTTTAATGGCAGTAGCTTGTTTATCCTGAATTGTTAATTCACTCTCTTTTTTTGTACATGAAATTGTGAACATAAGTAAAAAGAGTAAACTTATGTTTCTTAGATTAATTTTGGTTTTCATAATTGTTTTTATTTTCACCAAAAGTATATTTCTAGAATACTGAAAATCGCAGTATTTATACTTGACAAAAGACAGGCATTTCCCCCCTATAAAGTACAGAACAGGCTTGGGCATAAAAAAACCCCTCAATTATTGAGAGGTTTTATATTTTAGTGAGGTCGAGAGCGGATTCGAACCGCTGTGGGAGCTTTTGCAGAGCTCTGCCTAGCCACTCGGCCACCCGACCCTAATCTAGAACGCGAAAATAACGCAAAGAACTTAATTATAAAAGAATTTTACAGCTATTCCGATTTAAACGACATTTGTGTCATAAAAGAAAGCATATGCAGGCAATTGGCGCATCAGAACTCATTATTAACGACCGCGGGGCTATTTACCACTTAAATGTCCGTCCGGAAGAGATTGCGGATACTATTATAACTGTGGGTGACCCTGAAAGAGTTGCAGAAGTAAGTAAATACTTTGACCGTATTGAACATACTTTGGCACATAGAGAATTTATTACACATACTGGGTATATTGGACAAAAAAGAATATCAGTATTGAGCACTGGTATTGGTCCAGACAATATTGATATTGCTTTAAATGAAATTGACGCTTTAGTGAATATTGATTTTACTTCAAGAACCATTCATGAGCAAAAAAAATCGGTTTCCATTATACGTATGGGCACTTGTGGTTCTTTACAAGGAGAAGTAGGTGTGAATGAATTAGTAGCCGGTACTCATGGTTTAGGTATTGATAATGTTTTACATTTTTATACGCAAGAAAATAATGAAGAAGAAAAAGCCATCTTAGATGCTTTTGAAAAACATACTTCCATTCATGCACATAAAATTCAACCTTATATTGCCACCGCAAGTGCAGGTTTAATTAAACATTTTACAGAAGGTTATAGTCATGGTATTACAGTTACTTGTCCTGGTTTTTATGGCCCTCAAGGACGCATCTTAAGACTTCCTTTAAAAATGCCCAACTTAGTGGATCAAATGACCAGCTTCAGCTACGGCCAACATAGAATTGCTAATTTTGAAATGGAAACCAGCGCTATTTATGGTTTATGTAATTTATTAGGACACCAATGTTTAAGTATAAATGTAATTATTGCCAACAGAGTGAAAAAAGAATACAGCAAGGATATGGCTAAGGCAGTAGATCATATGATACAAAAATCATTGGGCATTATTGCAGGCATTTAAAATAGACCTTAATAAATTAAATTATTAATCAGCAAGTCAATTATTAGTAAGATTCGAATTAATATAAAAAGTTAAATACTAAAATGAATATACCCTTTTCAAAATACCAAGGAACGCAGAACGATTTTGTTATTATAGACAACCGTTCTGGTAACATACATTTAAGCGAAGCACAAATTCAATTTATTTGTGATAGAAGAAAAGGTATTGGCGCCGATGGACTAATGTTATTAGGTACTGCAGCAGGTTACGACTTCTCTATGACTTATTATAATGCCAATGGCAAGGAAGGTTCTATGTGTGGCAATGGTGGCCGCTGTTTAACGCAGTATGCTTTTGACCAAGGCATAAAAAAAGATACTTACTCATTTATAGCTGTCGATGGCCCACATGAATCAAAAATGGATGCCGAAGGCTGGGTGCATTTAAAAATGACTGATGTAAAAGCAGTAGAAAAAAATATTGAAGGAGACGTCACTTTTTATGTGTTGAATACTGGCTCTCCTCATTATATAGAATTTGTAGATAATGCGAACAGTGTAGACGTGGTGGGACTTGGGCAAATGATTCGCTATAATGAAAGATTTAAAGCGGAAGGCATTAATGTAAATTTTGTTCAACAAGACGAAGGACAACTTTTTGTAAGAACTTATGAGCGTGGTGTGGAGAATGAAACTTTCAGTTGTGGTACTGGGGTAACCGCCTCTGCCTTAATTGCAGGAATTGAAAAATTAGGGGAACAAAGAATAAATATTGAAACCTTAGGTGGAAAACTAGCAGTTAGTTTTAACAATAGAGGAGACAATGTATTTGACAATATTTATTTAATGGGTCCTGGTACTTTTGTTTTTAGCGGATCATTAGATATATAAACAATTAGTAGAAAAATTTACTGAAAGATTAATTACTAATAATTTAATTCAAACTTTAATAGTTTTTTATGGCCTTATTCAACGTTCGGGTATATGGTATTTTATTAGACGAGCAAAACCGTTTACTAGTAAGCGATGAATTTGTGCGTGGTGAATACTTTACAAAATTACCAGGAGGTGGTTTGGAATTTGGCGAAGGCACTAGAGAAGGTTTAGAAAGAGAATTCGTAGAGGAGACAGGCCTTAAAGTGACTATTGGCGCTCATTTATATACCACCGATTTTTTTCAAATCTCTGCCTTCAATAAAAAGGACCAAATCATTTCTATTTATTATATCGTACACTCTACTGAATGTAGTAAAATCAAAACCAGCGAAAAGATTTTTGATTTTAAACCAGAACAAGTAGATGACAATACCAAAACCGCTGAATCCTTCAGATGGGTTGATTTTGAAAACTTGAATGAAGCCACCATGAGCCTACCTATTGATAAAGTGGCCATTCAAATATTGAAACAAAATTTTTCAGTATAATATTTAATTAGAATTTATTTAATGCACTCAAACCCATTAAATCTCATTCTCCAGCCCCATTGCTTGTAATTTCATTTTCTTGGCTAAATCATGCCCTAAATAATTTTCAATTCTGCCTTCTATAAAAGAAATTAAAGGCGTTAGTATAATAGCCATGGTAAACTTATACATATAGTTCACCACACAAACAGCTAGCACCGTTGACCAACTCCATCCATTACCAATTTTAAAGGCAATAAATAAAACCACAAAGCTGTCTACCAATTGAGAAACAACAGTGGATCCAGTGGCACGCAGCCAAATCATTTTATCGCCCGTCATTTTTTTAATTTTATGAAAAACATATACATCAATAAACTGACTTACTAAAAACGCAATTAAACTTCCAACAATAATCCACATACCTTGGCCAAAGATAGATTCAAATGCTAATTGCATATTCGGCATCCCATTTGCAGTTTTAGATTCTACCCAAAATTGAGCAGGTGCAATCTTCATTGCCAAATAAAACATTAAAAATGCATAGCTAATTAAAGCCACTGCGGTATAACTAATTCTACGCACAGCTTTTGGCCCAAAGTATTCATTCACGATGTCGGTAATCACAAATTCAAGAGGCCAAAGTAAAACACCACAAGTTAAGTTAAAAGAAAGATTCGACACGCCAAATAAGGTGAAGTTAGAAGGCGCCATCCCAAAAACTTTTTCTAAAGAAAATATTTTACCACCAATACATTCAGCAATTAGAGCATTGGCTACGAAAAAAGCCATAATCCCTAGAAATAATTTAGTGGGCTTGTCTTTTAAAATAGAATGAATCATGTTGAAAATTAAATAATTAATAGATTTATTTGTATCAATAACATCAAAAAGTTAATAATTGTTTGCCACAGCGGTAAATTCAAGCTTTTTTTTCTGAGCAGATAAAAAAGGGCACAAATTACAAAGACCAAATTTACAAAAGGGGCCATTTCCAAGCCAAGAACTGCCATAAAATTTGCTACACTAGGAGGTATTTTTAACCAAGAAAAAAAGAGAAAGGCGGTGGTAAGCAAATAGAAGGCATTACATATAATGGCAAGCTTGGCAAGAAAGGCAAAAGATGTATTATTTTTCATTGTATTTTTTAACATTTACAAGGTACTAAAATTACTTAAAAAGCCTTTTTAGTTGTAGGTTTGTTACTATAAATTAATGAATATGTTGAAGCCACTTTTCAAGTCTGCCCTACCTCATATTATTGCCATTGCCCTATTTGCAATAATAGCCATTGTTTATTGCAAGCCAGCCTTAGAGGGTAAAGTATTGCAACAACAGGATATCACCCAATGGAAAGGGATGGCACAGGACGCAATGTTGTATGCCGAGAAATTCGGTCATCATCCATTATGGACCAATAGCATGTTTGGCGGTATGCCTACTTATCAAATAACAGGGGTTCCTGGATTCGCATTCAGCATTGGCTTATTAGACAATTTGTTTACTTTGCATTTACCTGAGCCAATTGGTTTATTTTTCTTAGCCTGTTTGTGTTTTTATTTTTTAGCACAGGTTTTAGGTTTTAATACCATCATTAGCGTTGTTGGTGCTTTAGCTTATAGTTATGCCACCTACAACCCTATCATTATCACCGTTGGACATATTACTAAAATGCATGCCATTGCTTATTTGCCTTTCTTTATTGCATCCATTCTTTTAATTTTTCAAAAGAAATATTTATGGGGTGCTGCACTTACGGGAATCGCCACTGCATTATTTGTTGGCGCCAACCACTTACAAGTAACTTACTATGGTATCATCATTGTTGCTTTTATGTCTATTTTCTTTTTAGTAAAATGGATCAAGGAAAAAGATTTCAATCATATACTTAAAACATTTGCGGCTGCTTGCATTGGTGGCTTATTGGGTGTAGCGGTGAATGCCCCATTATTGGCTAGTACTTATGAATATGGAAAGGAATCCATCAGAGGCGGATCTGTCTTAGTGAATAAGGATAGTAAATCCACAGCCACTGGATTAAATAAAGACTATGCATTTTCTTATAGCATGTTTAAAACAGAGCCATTGGTATTAATGTTTCCAGGAATCTACGGAGGCGCAAGCGGCATAAGTCAGTTGGATCCTGCCAATTCAAAAGCAGTAGAAACTTTACAACAAATGCCACCACAGATAGGACAACAGCTCCAAGGATTTGCATCCCTTTACTGGGGTGGCATTGGAGGCACATCGGGTCCCCCATACGCTGGTATTATCATTTGCTTTTTTGCTTTCATTGGTTTGTCTAGTACTCTCAACACACATCGTTGGTGGATTAGCGCTACCATTATCTTTTCATTTATGTTAAGCGCAGGCAGTTATTTTGAAGCCTTTAATGTTTTCATGTTTGATCATTTGCCATTGTACAATAAGTTTAGAGCCCCTAGCATGATTATGATCATTCCTACCTTTTTATTAGGCATCATGGCCTTGTATGGCATGGCCGCCTTAAGTGCGGAAACCAGTTTCAAATCTATCTTCAAAAAATACAAACCTAGTTTTATATTAACAGGTTGTATCCTTGCTTGTGTTTTATACATTTATGCTACTAGTAGTTTTAAAAGCGAAAGTGAAACAAACTTATTAAATCAAATTGCTAAGATTACAGATACCAATCAAAAAGCAGCTTTTGATGCTCCTGCGCATGATTTAGTGAATGCGATTGTTACAGATAGAAAATCTTTAATTGAAGGTGACGTTTTAAAGTTCGTTATTTTTATTCTTTTAGTTTTTGGGCTTTTATTTTTAGCCATTAAAAAAATCATCAACCAAACTATTTTATTGATTGGTTTTGGTGTTTTATCCATGATTGATTTATTCCAAGTGAATGTTAAATACTTAAAATCGGAGAGTTTTGTAGAAGCCAATGAAAATGAAAATGTGTTCGCATTAAGTCCATTAGATCTAGAATTGAAAAAAGATACTACACAATTTAGGGTATTGGATATACGAGGCGGCATCAACAATGCTTTTAATGGCGGTGCTTTAGTTGCTTATCATCACAAAACAGTGGGTGGCTACAATCCAGCAAAATTAAGCATCTACCAAGACCTCATCGAAAATCAATGGTATAAATTTCCTAATTGCGTGCCTACCATGAACATGCTTAATACCAAATATGTGATTTCTGGAAATCCCGCCATGGATACCGCAGTCAATAAAGGCGCTTTAGGAAATGTTTGGTTTGTGAAAGGTATTCAATATGAGAAAGGTCCTGCCGAAGTAATGAAGCGCTTGGATAATTTTAATCCAAAGGACACTGCCATTATTGAACAAAAAGATAAAATAGAAGGCTTAAACGATATTCAAGTAGATGATTCAGCCCAAATTGTTTTAGTGAATAATAATAATGACGAAGTCAATTATAAAAGTAGTAGCACAAAAAAGCAATTAGCCGTTTTTAGCGAGATTTATTATAAGCAAGGTTGGAAAGCCTACATTGATAATGCAGAAGCCCCTATTGTAAAAGCCAATTATGTTCTAAGAGCCCTGGTGGTTCCTGCTGGAACTCATACCATTCGTTTTGAGTTTAAGCCAGTTATTGTGAACACTGCACAAAAAGCCTCTTCAGCAGCCTCTATCATACTTTGGGGTTTATTAGTGGGTATAGGTTTCACCAGTTTCAAAAAATGGAAAAGCAAAACCAACTAAATGATTTTATCCATTGTTATTTGCAGTTACAATAGAGCCAGCTATATCAGTGATGCATTAGATAGTTTATATAATCAATCTGCAGGTTTGCAAAATTTTGAGGCTATTATTGTTGATAATAATTCTACTGACAATACCGCAGAAGTTTTTGCTCAATGGCGCGCGGCTCATCCCCAAGGCAGTTTCACTTATTTGACCGAAACAAAACAAGGTGCTTCTTTTGCACGAAATACTGGGGCAGCTGCTGCAAAAGGCCAATGGCTTTGTTTTATGGATGACGATGCCATAGCCAATTCAAATTATGTAGAAAATATAATAAAGCATGTTGAAACGAAGCCTGCAGTCGTAGGTTTTGGAGGTCGTATTATACCTAAATATATTCCAGCCGAACCAAAATGGATGAGTTATTATGTTTCTTCTTTAGTAGGCAACTTTGACTACGCTCCTACTGCTTGCGCCTTTGAAAATGGCAAGTATCCATTGGAATCCAATATGATAGTTAGAAAAGATATTTACGATTCTATAGGTGGTTTTAATACAGCATTACCTGGTGTGGTGGGCAGTTTAAGAATTGGAGGAGAAGGCAAAGAATTATTTTACAAAATAATAGCACTAGGCCATACTATTTATTACGACCCTGCAATAGAAGTGCAGCATGTGGTAGAAGTAAAGAAATTAACTCCTGAATACATGTACCGAGTAGCCAGTGGTATAGGCAGAGGAGAGAAAACAAGAACTTTAAGTATTTCTAAAGCAGCTTATATAAAAAAAATAATAGAATATTTTTTTAAGCTTGGGGCTGCCGTTATTTTAGGATTTAAATATCTCTTGCAATGCAAGCCTGCTAAAACATGGCCAGTCATTCAATTTAGAATTGACGCTTTGAAAGGATTATTGGTCTGAGTTAACTAGCGTAGCATTATTTACTAGCAGTTTTTAATATTAGCACTAATTTTAATTGCATAAATCATACCGCTATTCTCAGACACATGATGCTCATGCCTTAATTTGAATTCATTGTCCAATAAAACTTTTTCAATAGTCGTATAGCCTTTTTCATGCCATTCAATAATGGCAAGTTCAACATTATTTAAATAAGTAGTTTCTTTTAGCATATCGAAAATTACATATTCTTCTCCTTCACAATCTAGCTTGAGTAATATTTTTGCATTGGGGTTTTCGGCTAGTACCAATTCAAATACCTCTTTAATAGATACTAATTGTACCTCAATCACCTGGCCTATTATTTTCCCATACTCATTTTTCTGTTCAATGGTAGAGGCCGACAACAATCCACTTTCAAATAAAGTAATAGACCTTTTTTCATTAACATTACTCACACCCTCATTGATTAATTTTAATTTACTCGCCATTGTTGGATTGGCTGCTACATTTAAACATGCTTCTGCAAAAGTTGCGGGAAAGGGCTCATAGCCATAGACTTTTTTTACATAGGGTTGTATAGCAAAATACAAAGAGGCCACTCCCACATTCATTCCAATATCAATAACGACTAAATTAGTATGAGGGGTATGGATGGAATAAATTTTTTCTATAAATATTTCATACAAAACCGCCATATTAGATAAAGATGCTACTTTAAACACAAGCCCCTCCACTTCTACCATAAAATAGGTATTGGTAGTTTCGGTTACCTTAAATAGCGGGCTTTCTAATAATTCAATGAGAAAATGCATACTAAACTCAAACTGATCTAATTGAGCAATGCAGATACTATTACCCGAATGGGTAAATACTAAACTTCCATTACTTACTTGCATACTTGCTGCCCAGTGTTTGGGTAGTTTATAAAAAGCAAATAAATAAGCAAGCTTTATATGTTTTAACTTAAAAAAGAAAAAACAAAATGAAATAAATTTATTTATAATTCTACTTAGATTCATTATTACTTACTATTTACCCAATTACTAACTTATTTTTTACCCATTTTACCGCGTAGAAAATCAAATATACCTGAAAATAAATGTATGTATACCGAACCTAGTGCTGGGTTATAGATTAAATCGTTTTTTAAAATTTTGATGCATCTTAGTACATCTTTTTTCATAGCAGTGGTTAATCCCTGCGCCTTCAACAATAAATACAAGCCATTACGAATAATATAATACACACGAATGGGTGAATGTGTAATGCGCAATGTTTTTTTGAAATTAGCCAATGACCTTCCTTCTATTAGTTTTCCCAGTGCATGATTTAATATAATATTTGAAAATATTAAATTTACATACCCTTTCTGTATTACTCGGTAAGAAAACTCAGCGTCCACAAAATCTATAAATAAATTTTCATTAAAAGCTCCTATATTTTTAATCAAGGATAAGTTTACAATAGAACCAGAAGTAATTAATGTAAGGGCTTCTTCGGGTTGGTCTTTAGCTATAGTAAAATTAGGTTGGCAGTTGACCCCAAACTGCGCCACATTAGAATAAGCAGAAGCCTGCATTTGCAGTTTATATTTTTCAAAATCACCTTCTTTGAAAGAAGAGTCCTGATCCATGGTTAATAAATAATCAAAGTTATTTCCAGCTGCTTCTTCCACTGCCCTATTCAATCTCTTGGCGATGCCTTCATTGGCATTAAAATAATGGTACTGAATGGAAGGGTGTAGTTTTCTTAAGGCCTCTTCTATGCCTGGGGTCTTGGTTTCGCTATTATCATATACATACAATTGCTTAAGACCCTGAACATAGGTTTTTATGTTTTCGGACAAAAGCTGAATATCAGGATGATATAATATGACAACCCCGGCAATGTTCATCCGATGAATGATTTAGTAGTTCAAATTTAAGCCAATTAGATAAAACCACCTTCTTTTGAACTGTAAATATTGAATATGCTTATATTTTAAGCATAAATATTTATCTTGTACTAGCTATGAGTGGTAAAACAAATAATTTTTCTATTATTATTCCTTTTAAATCGGGGAAGAAATATCTATTAGATTGTTTGCATTCGGTTTTAGCACAAGACTACCCCCATTTTAACATTCTTATTTTAGCAGACAATACCAGCAATATCGATGATTCATTAGATGCAGTGCATGCCATTCAGAATAGTAAAATTAGCGTTCATGTTTCAAACCAAAATTTAGATATACTTCAAAACTGGGGACGTATAAAAGACTTAGCTAAAAATGAATACATGACCATACTTGGTTATGACGATTTATTAGAGAAAACATTTCTTTCTACTATCAATGAATTAATTAATCAAAACCCAGAAGCAAGTTTATACCATACGCATTTCAATTACATCAATAGCAAGAGCGAATTTATTAAAATATGTCAACCCTTGCCTACTCGTTTAAACCTAAGCGAATACCTTGAACATGCATTGAACGAGTCCATTGATATTATGGCAACTGGTTATGTTTTTAAATCGAGCGACTACGATGCAATAGGTGGTATGCCTACTCAATACCCTAATTTAATTTATGCCGATTTGCAATTATGGTTAGCCCTAACTAAAAAATCTTATCTCGCGGTAGACAATAGTGTACAGTTTTCATTTAGAATTCACGCTTCTACCACCAAAACCTCAAAAGATAAAGTTTTATTAGATGCTTTTTTAGTTTTCTTAGATTATTTGAATCAATTAAAAAATGAGTCAAGTGCATTAGCGTCTATCATTGAAGAAAATGGCAAAAAATTTACAGAAAGTACCACCAAGGCCATTGCCCACAGACTATTAAGAACCCCAAAGGCTATTAGAAAAGGATTAACCATAGATGAAATGATCACTAAGATTGATGAGAAATCGAAACTCCTAGGCATTGATTATGTACCTCTTCAAATAAATTCTATTCGCATGGCGAAACTCATTGAGGCGTTTCCTTTATTCAATAATTTATTTTTACTTTTCAAGAAAGTTTATAAAAAACCTGTTTTATAAAACTTTTTAAACCTAGCTTATCAGATTTAGATTTCCTATTCTAGTATTTCAGCAACTTAGCTATTTAATTTACCAGCCTTTATAGCGTATAAGAATTTCCCAAACTTACATTGTAGAAAATAATATAAAAAACCTAATCTGAATTGCCACAAACGCGCTGCTATAGAAAAACCAAAATGTGATTCATATACTTTAACATTCTCTTTGAGCGATTTTAAATATTGATTGGTACTCACACCCCCATCATCGAACTTTACAATGGTTTCATTCATATAACCATAGGTTTCCTTTTTCAGCCTGCACATTAAATCATAATCCATAGCAATTTTAAAAACTTCCGAAAATTGTCCAACACGATGGTATACTTCTTTCTTAACAAACCATGTGGGATGTGAAACAGCTCTCATACCCTTGTATAATTGTTGCGCATCAAAAGGAACACCAATCTGCACCCAAATACCTGCTCGTTTCATTAATATATTTCCACTTGCCCATTGAATAGTAGTATTTTTATTAAAATAAGCTAGCACATTTTCAATTACTACATTAGCATAATAAATATCGGCTGAATTTAAAATATGAATAAGACTGCCAGAACATAGGGCCAAACCTTTGTTAAAAGCATCTGAAATTCCTTTATCTCTTTCGCAAAGCCATTTACGGTAATGGGGCTGAGGCGTGTTTTGCAACCATTCAGCAATTTCAGTATTACTAGAACCATCAATAATATAATGCTCATAGGGCTTAGCCGACTGTGCGTCTACCGAACTGCAAGTACTTTGCAAGTCGCTTAAATTGTTAAAACATATTGTAATGACCGACAATTGTTCCATATTGTAAAAATAAGCCCATTTCATTACATATTTACTTTTACCACAATTACAATATATTTGTACTATGGGCATTATTCAAAAACAAGGGGTAAAATCATCATTCTTTATTATGATGGGCTTTGTCATAGGCGCCATCAACCTCTTAATTTTGTTTCCCTTATTTTTCTCTAAAAATGATCAAGGCTTAGTAAGGGCCATGATAGATATTGGTGCCACTTTCTCTTTGTTCTGTACATTAGGCACTTTGCCAGTGATTTATAAATTTTTCCCTTTTTACAATCATTATTTAGGACCAAAAAAATCTGAACTCCCCTTCATCACCCTTGTGATTAATTTAATAGGGTTTAGTTTGCTTTTATTGATTGGATGGGAGCAAAAAGATTTTATAATTCGTAAACTTGGAAAGTCTCCAAGCCTTGCGCATTATTTTAACTATTTATACCCCTACTCCTTTTTCTTATTATTATTTTATTGGCTAGAAGCATTTGCCTGGGGATTAAGAAAAGGCGTTTACTCCAATTTTTTAAGAGAAACGCTTATTCGCATTTTAACCACTGTTTTAATTTTAGCCTTTGGTTTTAAATATATTGACCTCATTACCTTTTTAACCTTATTCAGTTTATTGTATGCAGTTCCTGCTATATTGTTATTAATAAATCTAATTCAATCGAATGGCTTTACGTTTCAAAGTTTTAAAATTAGCAGTGTAACCAGAAGGCTTAAAGGCAAGATGATTAGCTTTGCCTTATTTGTTTTTGCAGGACAATTTTTCAATTTACTAGCACGCACTAATGATACTTTTTTAATTGTAGGCTTAAGAGGTTTGAGTGATGCAGGCATATTTGCCATTGCTACTTATGTTTCAGCCATTTTAGAAATACCCCAAAGAAGTTTAAACTCTATAAGTATACCCATTCTTGCTACTTCTTGGAAAAACAAGGACTTTGCTAATATCAAAAACATTTACCATAAAAGCGTATCCAATTTACTAGCCATTGGCCTGTTATTATTTGGTTTGATTTGGTTGAATATTGATAACCTAATTAATTTTTTAAACTGGATTAGCCATAAAGAAGCAGGTGGATATGATGCTATTAGTAAATTAATTTTCATTTTAGGCATTGCAAAATTAATTGATTTAGCTACCGGAGTGAACAGCCAAATTATTGGCACTTCTAATTATTGGAAGTTCGATTTTTACACGAATTTATTTTACATCATTATTTCTATTCCGCTAAATTGGTTTTTAATTAAGAATTATAATTTAGAAGGGCTAGCCTACTCCAATTTAATTGCACTTACACTTTACAATACAGTAAGGTTTGTTTTTATTTATAAAAAGTTTAACTTACAACCTTATACTTACAAGCATGGCTTATTTTTAGCATCAAGCATTGGGCTCATGTTACTCATTCACTTAATTCCTACTATTAACAATATACTTGCGAATATTTTAGTACAGTCCTTTGCTTTTGGAATTAGTTTTTATGTTCTAGTGAACTGGCTGAACCCTGCACCCGAAATACTTAATATGGTACATGATTTTATGAAAGTAAAATTACCGGGCTTCTTTAAAAAGAAATAAGCCTACTTCTTTTGCGCCACCGATACTAAATGAAAGGGTGGATAGGTTTGCTGATGGATCATTTCAAAATCACAATACAGTAGAAGTTCTTTTATCAAATCCAAATTGAAAACATGGTGATGCACTGCCCTATTCTCTAAATTAAGCTTGGTTCTATTAATTAAGTCTTCTTTAGACTGCACAAAGGCATCCTGTTTAAAATCATGAAGGGCTATTACTTCCTCAAAATGCGTACTGTCTTCCTCTGTGGTATTATTTTTATAATCCTCTATTAGATGCGCTAATGTGGTGATAGGCCTTTTGTTATCAAAAGTAAATTCCTTATCTGGCAGCACTAAAACCAATCGACTTTTGCTTTTCATTACCCTAGACCAATCCTTTAAAGCCTTAATAGGATTCGCCACATGTTCTAAAGAATGACAAGAAAGTACAAAATCATAAGAAGCGTCTTTGACTTCTTTTAAATGAGCAGCCTCCCCTATATACTGAAAGCCTTTTTTGTTTTTATAATAAGTATATAAATTCCCCTCTTCGATTTTTCCTTCCCAAAGTGTATTATTGGAAAAATTAACTCCATCAATTTTTTTAGCATGTAAATAAATAGGAAAAGCACTTTTAAAACTAAAAAAAGCACTAGGGCCTCCCAGTTCAATACCCTCTTGTCCTTCAAAGGCTGCAGCCAATTGAATCATTGTTCTTTTAGCAGGTTGCTTTAGATAAGATATAGAAGTAATTATTTTTTCAAATAAAGTCATACTCTAAATTAATTAAGGTTGAATTAATTTTAAAAAACTTTGAAGGCCTTTCTTTTTTTCTGCTGTCAAAGTATAACTTATATTTTCAGTATAATATTTATGTAAATCATATACTTGCGCTGAAGCAGGTATTAAGGCAATCACTTTATCCAAATTAGCTAAACCATATGCATTGGCTATATCAAAGGCCTCCATAAAATCTGATGGAATTGGTTTATTCGCCACCCAGGCAGCAAATACAAAGGGTAGTTCTGTATACTCTTTCCATGCTAAACCTAGGTCATATACATACTCAAAACTTGTTAAACTTGCCAAGGCTCTATCTCCAATAATTATACCAGCCCTGGTGCCCGAAATTTCATTCATATACCCTTCAGTAGCTATTAAAAACTCCACCTCTTTTTCCCAATAGTTCTTAAATAGAATTTTAGCAAGCGCTACCGAGGTTCTACTTTGATAATCTAAATAAACCTTTTCAATTTGATCCATGGGCACTTGGCTAAATAAAGCCACCGAAGCCACTTCCCCCTCTGTGCCAATCACATATTTAGAAACTATCTGAGGGTTCTTTAATAAAGGCATAATGGCCACAGGGACAAGGCCTATATCAATGGTATCGTCCAATAAATCTTGGGCTATTTGAGCAGGGTAAGACTTCACTAAATCTATCCTTTCTTTAAATGGGCTCTGCTCCATTCCTAGTAATAATGGGCGGGTATTTAAATAACTTACCGCGCCTATGCGCCATTTTTTGTCCAATTGAATTAACTTTGCACAAAGAAAAACCTTTTTTCTAAGAAACTAACTACTTGTTTAAATTATCAGCCAATGTCGAAACTTACAGCTATCTCTCCCGTTGACGGTCGTTATCAAAAGCAAACTGCCGCTCTAAGCTCCTATTTTTCTGAATTTGGCCTTATCAAGTACCGCGTTTTAGTGGAAGTACATTATTTCTTATTTCTTGCAGATAAGAAGTTTTTTAAAGTTACACCTGCCTTAAGAAAAGCATTGCTTCATGTAGTAGAAAAATTTAGCGAAGCCGATGCAGAGAAAATTAAAACTATTGAAGCGACTACCAACCACGATGTAAAAGCCGTAGAATATTTTTTGAAAGAAGTACTAGATAAAAACAAGGCAAGTGAATTAAAAGAGTGGATTCACTTTGGTTTAACTTCTCAAGACATTAACAACACAGCCATTCCACTTAGTTGGAAAGAGGCTATGGAAAATACAGTGCTACCATCTTATATTAATTTGCAAAATAATTTATACCAATTAGCAAAAAAGTGGAAGAAGGTTTCTTTACTAGCGCGCACACATGGCCAAGCTGCCTCTCCTACTACTTTAGGAAAAGAAATAATGGTTTTCGTAGAAAGACTACACCATCAAGTTGAATTATTCACAGCTATTCCTTATGCTGCAAAATTTGGAGGTGCTACAGGAAATTTTAACGCACATCATATTGCTTTTCCTAAAAAGAATTGGGTAAGCTTGGGTAATGAATTCGTAGATGATATACTAGGTTTACAAAGAATGCAGTTCACTACACAAATTGAACACTATGATCATTTCGCTGCACAGTGCGATACTTTGAAGCGTTTGAATAATATCTTAATTGATTTAAGCCGCGATATCTGGACCTATATCTCTATGGATTATTTCAAACAACAAACCAAGAAAGGCGAAGTAGGCTCTAGCGCTATGCCGCATAAGGTGAACCCTATTGATTTTGAAAACGCAGAAGGTAATTTAGGCATGGCCAATGCCATACTTGAACACTTAGCTGCTAAGCTTCCTATTAGTCGTCTTCAACGCGACTTAACCGATTCTACAGTGCTTAGAAATATTGGAGTTCCAGTAGGACATATTACCATTGCTTTAAACTCTTTAGAAAAAGGATTGAGTAAATTAATTTTGAATGAAGAAAAAATGCAGGCCGATTTGGAAAACAATTGGGCCGTAGTAGCAGAAGCCATTCAAACTATTTTACGCAGAGAAAAATATCCTAACCCTTACGAGGCCTTAAAGGATTTAACAAGAGGTAAAAATAAAATTGATAAAAAACTGATGCATCAATTTATCGATGGCTTAAAAGTAACTGCAGCTGTTAAAAAAGAATTAAAGGCTATTACACCTCATAATTATACAGGGGTGACTGCGGAGTATTAAAATAAAAAAGACTAATCTTAAGAGAACTAGTCTTCCAGTAAAGTTTATTTGAATAATTTTCAGAATCTGAATTAATCTTCAGCGTCCGACCTATCATTGGGCATTTCAGTGCGCGGGACTATTTTCTTTCGAGGTTCTTTTTTTGCCAATAAATTATGAATGGGTTGCATACCCTCTTTTTCAATGGCCATGGTTAACACTTGTGCAGTTGCAGCAGCATCTCCCCAAGCGCGGTGTCTTCCTTCAATTCTAATTCCTAAATCACGGGTCAACGACCCTAGTCCATATTTTTCTAAACCTGGAAATACCCTGCGGCTTAATTTAATAGTACATAATTTAGGAGCCGACCATTGAAAACCCGACCTACCTAATAAATAATGTACAAAAGAATAATCAAAGCTAACATTATGGGCTACAAATACACGACCATTTAATAAATTGTAAATCTGAGGAGCTACTTCTTCAAACAAAGGCGCACCTGCCACCATCTCATCGCTAATGCCCGTCATATTTACAATAAAGGGCGGTATTTTATGCCTGGGGTTAATCAAAGTCACATATTTGCCCGTCACTTCTACCCCATTATGTATCACAATAGCAATTTCAGTAATGCCCGCCGATTGAGGGGTACTGCCTGTGGTTTCAATATCTACAACTGCAAATTCCATGAAGTGGCTAAGGTCGTATTTTTTAGCAACTTATTGCTTGTCGCTTTTCCTTATTTTTGTGGCTCATTATAGGAAAAGACGCAAAGCATGGAATTGAGTAAAAATTATATACCGGGTGAGGTAGAATTGAAGTGGTACAAGCATTGGGTAGACAGTGGTTATTTTCATAGCAGTCCCAACGACAAAAAAGCCTATACGGTGGTGATCCCGCCACCGAATGTTACCGGCGTTTTACACATGGGGCATTGTTTGAATAATACGATACAAGATATATTGGTGCGTCGTGCGCGCATGCAAGGATATAACCCTTGTTGGGTGCCTGGTACCGACCACGCTTCTATTGCAACGGAAGCAAAAGTAGTGGCTATGTTAAGAGAAAGAGGTATTGCAAAATCTTCTTTAACAAGAGATGAATTTTTAGGTTACGCTTGGGAATGGAAAGAAAAATACGGTGGAATCATTTTGCAACAATTAAGAAAGATGGGTTGCAGTTTAGATTGGGAGCGTACTTCTTTTACCATGGACCCCGACTATTACGAATCGGTTATAAAAGTATTTGTTGATTTATATAAGAAAGGAAAAATTTATCGTGGCAAGAGAATGATTAACTGGGATGTGCGTGCCAAAACTGCTCTAAGCGATGAAGAAGTAATACATAAAGAAGTAGCAGGTAAAATTTATCACCTGCGTTATAAATTAGATGTTCCAGGTGAAGCGTATATTACTATTGCCACTGTTCGTCCGGAAACTATTTTAGGTGATAGTGCTATTTGTGTGCACCCTAAAGATGCGCGTTATAAAAACTTAGTAGGCCAATTTGCTTTTGTACCCTTAATTAACAGACGCATTCCCATTATTGCAGATGATTATGTAGAAATAGAATTTGGAACAGGCGCCTTAAAAGTGACCCCTGCACATGACATGAACGATTTTGTTTTAGGTCAGAAATATAATTTAGAAGTAATAGATACCATGAACGATGATGGTACTTTATCTGAAGCAGCTGGCCTATATATTGGACAAGATAGAATTGAGGTAAGAAAAATTATTACCAAGGATTTAGAAGCTGCAGGTAATTTAGTAAAGATTGAAGATTACACACACCAAGTAGGATTTAGTGAAAGAACCGATGCCATTGTAGAACCAAGATTAAGTTTGCAATGGTGGGTGGATATGAAAAAGTTAGCAGCGCCTGCATTAGAAGCGGTGATGTCTGATGAAATTAGTTTTCATCCCGCTAAATTTAAAAACTTATACCGCCACTGGATGGAAGGTATTAAGGACTGGTGTATTAGTAGACAATTATGGTGGGGTCACCGCATACCTGCATGGTATGATGAAGAAGGTAATTTTTATGTAGCACATAATGAAGCAGAAGTAAATGCGAATCATCCAGAAACCAAAGGAAAAAAATTAACACAGGACGCCGATTGTTTAGATACTTGGTTCAGTAGTTGGTTATGGCCTTTTGAAGTATTTAAAGGTTTGTCCAACCCAGGTAATGCAGAAGTAAATTATTACTACCCTACTAGCACACTGGTAACTGCCCCTGAAATTATTTTTTTCTGGGTAGCAAGAATGATTATGGCGGGTGAAGAGTACATGGGAAAAATTCCTTTTAAAGATGTTTACTTCACAGGTATTGTGCGTGATAAGCAAGGAAGAAAAATGAGTAAAAGTTTAGGCAACTCTCCCGACTTATTAGGACTGATTGATCAATACGGTGCTGACGCGGTTCGTTTTGGAATTATGATTGCCTCTCCGGCAGGGAACGATTTGTTGTTTGATGAGTCGACTTTAGAGCAAGGGAGAAATTTCAATAATAAATTATGGAACGCCACTAAGTTATTGAAAATGTGGGAAGCCCGTCAAAACAATGCAGGCACAATTCCAGAAGATGCAAAATTTGCAATGGATTGGTTTGAAGCAAAATTAAATTCAACTCAAATGGAAGTAGATGAAATGCTTAAAACCTTTCGATTAAGCGAAGCACTAAAAACTATTTACGGTCTAATATGGGATGATTTTTGTAGCTGGTATTTAGAATGGATCAAGCCAGGCTTTGAACAACCGATGCATGCAGGGGTTTATGAAAAGACGGTAGAGTTTTATGATGCTTTATTGCAATTGCTGCATCCATTCATGCCCTTTATTACCGAAGAGATTCACCATACTTTAAAAACACAGTCCGAGGATTTATGTGTGAAATTGTATACTCCTAATATGAAAGTGAATAAAGAAGTATTAAATGCAGGGTCATTACTACAAAATGTAATTTCTACTTTAAGAGATGCGCGTAATAAAAACCAGATCAAACCAAAGGATGCCATTGAACTACATATTCAAACGGCCAACAATGCACCTTATCAAACCATACAAAATATATTAGCGAAGCAAATTAACGCTAGCAGCATAGAATACACAAGTAGCACTATCGCTTCTTCTATTGTGGTGGCCTTAGAAAAAGATAAATTTTATATTGTTGCTAACCAAGCTATAGATACTGCTAGCTTAAAAGAATACTTATTGAAGGACCTAGCCCATCAACAAGGCTTTTTGCAAAGTGTAGATAAGAAATTACTTAATGAAAAGTTTGTTCAAAACGCGAAACCTGAAGTACTAGCCATAGAACAAAAAAAGAAGGCCGATGCTTTAGCTAGAATTCAAACCATTGAAGAAAGTTTAGCGCAGTTAGGATAGATAAACAATTCCAATGACCGAAATTCAAATTACCCAAGCTGGCTTAAACGACAGAGATTTTATAAGATCTGTTTCCGAGCGCACTTGGCCCAGCACTTATGGTCATATCATCTCTCAAGCACAAATTGATTTCATGTTGGATTGGATGTACAGTAATGAATCCTTAGAAAAACAAATGAATACGGGTTCTGAATTTTATATAGCCAGCATTAAAAAAGAAAACGGCGAATTGGACGCTGTAGGGTTTTGTTCGGTAAGCCCCGAAGATGGCGCGCATAAACTCAATAAATTGTATGTACTTCCTGCAGCACAAGGTACTGGCGCAGGCAAAGCATTATTAAATAAATGCATTGAAGTGGCCAAGGCAGCAGGCTCGAACTCCTTATTCTTACAAGTGAACAAACTAAACAACGCTTACACTTTTTATTTAAAAAAAGGATTTATTAAAGAGCTCGAATTTAAATTTGATATTGGCAATGGCTTTTACATGGATGACTATGTCATGCGATTGAACTTCTAAATCTTAGAAATCACCACCCCTTCTAAACTCATTTGAGTTTCGTCGGGATTGATTAGAATATCAATCTTATTTTTCCATTTTTTATTCATTAAATCATGAATAAACCAGATGCCATTAAACTTTCCGGCATTGGATAATTTTACTTTATCACCAAAAGAAAATAGTTTTTGTAAATCTCTACTAATGGCAATCACTCTTCCTTTTTTGGGATTGGCACTGTCTAATCGTAAACCACTTGCCGTTATTAAAGGGAAACTATCTGTTTCGGCAGTATCAGTTGTATAAGTAGTTAAAGAAACTTTACTTAAGGGCTTTAACTCTAAAGCATATTTAGCAACAACTCCTCTCCCTCCTCTTGGCAATAAGACTAGGCTAGTGCAAATAAAACTTGCAATAACTATAACCATTCCAATGTTGTTAAGATGCTTCATATTAAAAATTGACAGGTCTGGCCTAGACAATTAAATGGGTTTGTTTGACTACGCCCATGATAAAAACGCTTTGTACCTGGCTTATATTGTCGGCCTGGCTTAATTTGTTTACGTGGAAGTTGTAATAACTGTTCATATCCTCGGTTACAATCTTGAGCATAAAGTCAAATTCCCCCGAAATACTATAGCATTCCACCACATCGGGTAGCTCATTAATAAGCTTAATAAATTGCCCTCCCGACTGCTTACTATGTTGATTTAGAGACACATAGCATATGACCATTAAACCTTTTTTTACTTTAGCTCCATCAATTAAAGTGGCATATTGCTTAATCACCCCTCCCGCCTCTAGCCTTTTAATACGCTCATGCACCGGGGTGGTACTCAAATGAATTTGATCTGCAATTTCTTTTACCGTGATCCTGGCATTCTCTTGCAAGAGGCGTAAAATGGATAAATCCTTCTCATCTAAAGAGATAGATTGTTGAAGACTAGCCGAATCTACTAATGGAGCACTGTTTTTCATGTTATTTTAGCATAAATCATCATAAAAATAGAATATAATAGCCGAATATTCTAAAAATAGTAAATATTTTATTATTTTATCCTATTTACTACCTTTGCCCTCTAAACAAAAAATATATGTCTAACCTAGAAAACATCGATTTTAGCCTACCTTATAAAGTAGCCGATATCACATTAGCAGATTGGGGTCGTAAAGAGATTCGTTTAGCCGAAGCAGAAATGCCAGGTTTAATGAGTATCCGTGCCGAATACGGACCAAGCCAACCATTAAAAGGTGCTCGTATTGCGGGTTGCTTACACATGACCATTCAAACAGCTGTATTAATTGAAACTTTAACTGCTTTAGGCGCTGAAGTTAAATGGAGCTCTTGTAATATTTTCTCAACACAAGACCAAGCCGCTGCTGCCATTGCGGCAACTGGTGTGGGTGTATTTGCTTGGAAAGGTCAATCTATTGAAGAAGGTGACTGGTGTATTGAGCAAACTTTATTCTTTGGTGGTGCAGACCGTCCTTTGAATATGATCTTAGATGATGGTGGTGATTTAACCAACATGGTATTAGATAAATATCCTCAATTCGTTGCAGGTATTAAAGGTTTGAGTGAAGAAACCACTACAGGTGTGCACCGTTTGTATGAGCGTATGGCGAAAGGTACATTACCAATGCCAGCAATTAACGTAAACGATTCTGTTACAAAATCTAAATTCGATAATAAATATGGTTGTCAAGAATCATTAGTAGATGCGATTCGTCGTGCGACTGATGTAATGATGGCTGGTAAGGTTGCAGTAGTAGGTTCTTACGGTGACGTAGGAAAAGGTTCTGCCGCTTCTTTACGTGGTGCAGGTTGCCGTGTAATGGTAACTGAAATTGATCCAATTTGTGCATTACAAGCTGCCATGGATGGTTTTGAAGTAAGAAAAATGATTGACGCCGTTAAAGAAGCAGACATTATTGTTACTGCATCTGGTTGTCGTGATTTGATCAACGAAAAACATTTTAGAGTGATGAAGGATAAAGCCATTGTTTGTAATATTGGTCACTTTGATATTGAAATTGATATGGCTTGGTTAAATAAAAACTATG
>Ga0194047_10000687_pt1 | contig 21874 bp, 19 predicted proteins | sample JunL225m_MetaG_2_FD_160070 | JGI IMG/M metagenome (GOLD analysis project Ga0194047, IMG submission 160070) | Anoxic zone freshwater microbial communities from boreal shield lake in IISD Experimental Lakes Area, Ontario, Canada - Jun2016-L221-5m | ecosystem: Environmental > Aquatic > Freshwater... | reverse complement strand
GTTCCTAAGGCTTTTAAAGCTAAAAAGTTCATAAAGTGTGCTGTGAATCCTCGTATTTTGCTTTATAAACCTTAAAAACTTTATAGCTTTATGAACCAGTATTTAACCGCATCCCACCTTACGAACCTTCGAACCTTACGAACAAACGAATCCCTGCATTCTACATTATAACTTTTACAAACTTTAAAAACTTTATAGCCCGAGCCTGCATTCTACTTTACAAACCTTACAAACTTTATGAACTTTATGAATTATTGAACCCCTGCATTTCGAATTTTACTTTATGGACTTTATGGACTTTAAGAACTTTATGAATTATTGAACCCCTGCATTTTGAATTTTACTTTATGAACTTTATGGACTTTAAGAACTTTATAACTTAAGCGCCTATGCTTCCCATCATCGAAGTAAAAAAATTGTCCAAGGAATATGTCCTTTCCCATAACGCCCAGCCATATTATACGCTGAGGGATTCTTTGTCAGGTCTTGTGAGAAAAATAATTGCAGAAAAACTGAAAGAAGAATGCCTCAATGGAGGTATTATTGAGTGTAGCTCATTTGCAGATAGACTGTATTTTCTGGCTATTGACAGGGTTCCAAGATGTGCTATTATTAGTTTGCTAAAACCACCCGCTCTGACCCCTTAAAAGGCACGGCGGGTTTTTGCATAAAAAATATGGAAATTGAAAATAAAAATGAAGAAATAAAGAGGGTTGCAATTTTTATAGATGGCAGTAATTTTTATTATAAATTGAGGGCTTTTGGTATTTCAAATGCTACTTATTTTAGATATGGAGATTTTGCCAGTTGGCTAGCCAATGGACGTGAAATAATGGAAGAGTATCTTTTGCCTCATCCTGTTATTGATGTTAGTGATTTTTATTTTGGCATTTCATTTGAGCGTCCAGATTTACAAAAGATGACTATTGAACAACGAATGAAAGAATATGAAAACTTAGAAAAGGTGGGTGAAAAGGTGGGTGAAAAGGTGGGTGAAAAGGTGGGTGAAAAGTTAACAGAAAATCAGCATAAAATTATTTCCTTGATAAAGAAGGATGAAAAAGTATCAATTGTTGAAATTGCACATAGAATAGGTATGGCTGAAAAGAATGTGGAAAATAATTTAAGAAAATTGAAAGAAAAAGGAGCAATTGAGCGAATTGGTCCAGACAAAGGTGGATACTGGAAAATAACGAAAAAGTTCATAAAGTAAAAAGTTCATAAAGTTCATAAAGTATGGGGAAAATTGAAAAATTTGAAGACATTATTGCTTGGCAGAAGTCACAGGAATTGGTTATTATGATTTATGGGGAGTTTAGAAACATCAAGGATTATGCTTTTCGAGATCAAATTCAGAGAGCCGCAGTATCTATAATGAACAACATTGCGGAAGGCTATGAAAGAAAAGGCAACAAGGAATTCAGAAAATTTTTATATATCGCAAAGGGCTCATGTGGAGAAGTTAGGTCAATGTTGTATTTGGCACTCAGGTTAAAGTATATACAAAAAGATAAATTTGATTTATTATTAGATGAGTGCTTGACGATATCTCGGATGCTTTCAAATTTCATAAAAACGCTAGATTGAAATGGGTTCCTAAGGCTTTTAAAGCTAAAAAGTTCATAAAGTGTGCTGTGAATCCTCGTATTTTGCTTTATAAACCTTAAAAACTTTATAGCTTTATGAACCAGTATTTAACCGCATCCCACCTTACGAACCCAAATTTCCCTACATCCCACCTTACAAACCTTATAACTTTACGAACTTTATGAACCCAGAAATAGCAATTTCTGTTTCCCACGTCTCCAAGACCTTCCGCATTCCTCATGAAAAAGTGAGCAGTCTTCGTGGTGCTGCAATAAGCGCCTTCAAGCGCAACAAGGGCTTCGAGGAATTCAAGGCGTTGGATGACGTTTCTTTTGAGGTGAAAAAGGGGGAATTTCTTGGCATTATTGGTCGCAATGGCAGCGGCAAATCAACCTTGCTGAAAATTTTGGCGGGGATTTATCAGCCAGACGCAGATGAGTTTCCGAAGGCTAAGCCTTCGGAGCACCGAAGGCTTAGCCTTGGGAAAGCCGAGAAAAAGATTGAGATTAACGGACGCATTTCTCCATTCTTAGAACTTGGAATTGGTTTCAATCCGGAACTCTCTGGGCGCGACAATGTCTATCTCAACGCCACAGTCTTGGGGCTGACCAAAAAAGAAATTGATGAAAAATTCGATTCAATCGTGGCGTTTTCGGAACTCGAGCGTTTCATTGACCAGAAACTCAAAAACTATTTTCTAGCGGAACGAGCGAGATGAAAGCACTCTTTCAATCTCCGAGTGAGCGACGAAAACAAGAAGTTTAATAACTTTTTATTTTCCGGTATGCAAGTTCGCCTGGCTTTTTAGTGTGTTAATTTTGGTTAATTATGATATACTGATAGGAAATGTAGATTTATTTTTAGAATAAAACTTATTAAAGCGCATATGAAGCAAACAGAATCAGAAAAATTAGAATTCAAGAGTTCTTTTGCGGAGTGGAGGGAGGCTGTTATTAGTCTTTGTGCTTTTGCTAACAAAAAAGGTGGCAAGGTTATCATTGGCATGAAAGACGATGGCACCATAAATGAGATTCAAGTTGGAAAAAATACGATTGAAGATTTCGCTAATAAGATAAAAAATAATACTGATCCAATATTATATCCATCAATAAATGTTGAAACATTTGGTCTTGGAGAAATTGTGGAAATAGAAGTTTCTGAATCTGACAATAAGCCAGTGTTTGCTTTTGAAAGGGCATACATGAGGGTGGGAAAAACTAATCAAAAAATGTCCCAAACTGAAGTAAGGGAGTTAATAAAAAGATATACGCTGCCCGATTTTGATGAGCAACCTATTGATGCGAAAATAGCCAAACAAGTTAAATTTGATCAATCCTTATGGGCTAGGTTTAAGAAAAAAGCACCTAATTTAGCAAAAAAAGGCGAAGAAATTTCCTATGGTGTTTATTTGTGCTTTGTGGAGAGAAATATTGAATTTCACAATGCAATTATTAAGGCAGCTCGGTTTAAGGGCTTAAAGGCAGTAGAATTTATTGATGAGAAAGAATTTGATGGTCCTCTCCTTTTGATGCCAGAAGAAATTATGGCATTTATTCAGAGACATATTAATAAACAAATTGTTATCAGTGGAAAGGCTCAGCATGACGAAATTTGGGATTATCCGCTGGATGCTTTGAGGGAAGCCATCATGAATGCAATTGTTCATCGTGATTACAATGATTCAGGTAATGTACAGATAAGGATTTTTGATGATAGAATTGAAATTTGGAGTCCTGGAATTTTGCCTAAGGAGGTTGATATTTCTGAAATTTATAAGCGCGCACGAAGTGTTCTTCGCAATAAGCTCATTATGCGTATTTTCCATAAATATGGCTTGATTGAAAACTGGGGAACTGGTTTTCAGCGTATGCTTGAATTGTGTCGAAAGAACGGAAATCCTGATCCAGTTTTCTCATATGCCTCAGGTGCTTTTGTAGTTTCTTTTAAAAAAATAAGGCAAGCTGAGGGAGTAACTGAGGGAGTAACTGAGGGAGTAACTGAGGGAGTAGCTGAGGGAGTAAAAAAACTGAAAAATTATATTTCCAATAATCCAGGTAAGCGAACCAGTCAAATGGTGAAAGCAGGCATCGCTCCGCAAAAAACAATTGAGAGATGGATTAAAAAATTAAAAGAAGATGGTCTTGTTGAATTTGTTGGAAGTCCTAAGTCTGGAGGGTATTTTATTAGAAAATAAATAAGAATGATATTTTGAAATTTGATACTTGAAATTTGTTTGGTTATTGTATCTTGTTTCTTGTATCTTGCATCATATGGACAAAGAAATTGCAATTAAAGTCTCTCACGTCTCCAAGACGTTTAAAATCCCGCATGAAAAAATCTCCTCTCTTAGAGGGGCTGTTACTGGTGCGTTTAAAAAGGGTGGTTTTGAGGAATTCAAGGCTCTCGACGATGTTTCTTTTGAGGTAAAAAAGGGGGAATTTTTTGGGATCATTGGGCGAAATGGAAGCGGGAAATCAACTCTGCTGAAAATTTTGGCGGGAATTTATCAACCTGATGCTGACGCGCATCCCAAGGCTAAGCCTTCGGAGCACCGAAGGCTTAGCCTTGGGAAAGCCGAGAAAAAGATTGAGATCAATGGACGCATTTCTCCATTCTTAGAATTGGGGATTGGGTTTAATCCGGAACTGAGTGGGCGTGACAATGTGTATTTGAATGCGACAGTTTTGGGTCTGACCAAAAAAGAAATCGACAAAAAATTTGATTCCATTGTGGCTTTTTCAGAATTGGAAAGGTTCATTGATCAGAAACTCAAAAATTATTCTTCCGGCATGCAAGTGCGTTTGGCCTTTTCCGTTTCCATTCACGCCAACCGCGAGATTTTGCTGATGGATGAAGTGCTGGCAGTGGGAGACTCGAATTTTCAAAGTAAGTGCTTGACTGAGTTTAACAGGTACAAGGAAACGGGGAAGACTGTGATCTTGGTGACTCACGACATTGCAACCGTGCAACGATATTGCGACCGCGCCATGCTTATGAGAAATGGAAAGATAATGAAAATTGGTAATGCGGAAGAAGTCGGAAATGAATATATTTATCAAAATATGTCTGATGAAGAAAAGAGAATGCATGATGAACAGAAGACTAAGGAAAGGGAGAATGGTGAGGTTGCCTTGGCCGAAGTGAAAAAAGTTAAATCTCAGAAAGTTGCAGAGATTACCAAAGTTGAATTTTTAGATAAGGATGGTAACGAGAAAAATGTTTTTGAGACAGGAGATGATGTTGTTGTCAGAATTTTTTACCACGTCATTGATCATGTTGCAAAGCCAGTTTTTTGTGTAGGGATTCATTTGGAGGACGGAACATATATTTCAGGACCAAATACGCAATCATCGAATTTTAAAATAGATAAAATAGAAGAAGAAGGATTTATTGATCTCATGATTGTGAAAAATAATTTTTTTACAGGAACATTCAAGATTACAATAGTGCTTAGAGATTGGGATGATTTGATTGTTTATGATATGAAAATTCAAAAATATTTCTTCAAAATTTTTTCCAAAGAGAAAAATCAAAGTGGAATTATTAAATTAGAACATTTATGGGGCGATAATCGGATTTAAATTTATACCATGATTATAGTTAAATTAATAGGGGGGCTTGGAAATCAGATGTTTCAATATGCCGTAGGTCGCAGAATCTCTCTTCATTATGGATTTAAATTAAAACTAGATTTATCTTCGTTCGAGGATGGATCTAAAAATATAACAGAAACGCCAAGAGATTATGCTTTGAAATATTTCAATATCAAAGCTGGAATTGCGAGCAAGTTGGAAATTGATAAATTCAAGCAAAACAGTATTGACATTGAAGATCTGAAAAAAAATGATCTGACTTTTGTCTTGAATTTTTTTAAAAAAAAATATATAAAAGAGAATGAGTTTAACTTCAATTCATTGATTTTATCCATAAAAAACAATGTATATATTGATGGATATTGGCAAAGTGAAGATTATTTTAAGGATATCTCCAACAAAATAAAGAAAGAAATAAGCCTAAAGAAGGAATATCTCTTTGATGATAAAAATATTTTAGATAAAATATCAGGAAGTAACTCCATATCCATTCATATTAGAAGAGGTGATTATGTCGGGAATTCTGAAACGAATAAGTTTCATGGCACATGCCCTTTATCATATTATAAAAATGGTATTGATTATATCGTAAATAATACCAAAGAAAAACCCCACCTCTTTATTTTTTCTGATGATGCTGAGTGGGTGAAGAACAATTTGAAGGGTGATTTCCAAATTACATATGTCGCGGATTATAAATTGAAGGATTATGAAGAATTAATTGTTATGTCTAAATGCAAACATAATATAATTGCAAATAGCTCATTTAGTTGGTGGGGAGCGTGGCTAAATGAAAACAAGAACAAAATAGTCGTGGCTCCATCTCGATGGTTTGCAATTGAAGGTCTTGATACACCAGAGCGTATTCCAGGCAGTTGGCATAAAATTGATACAACTCTTAATGTTGAAAATAACTGATTTTAAAATGTATGGAAAATATTTCACATAATAAAGCAAAGCCATTGGTTAGCGTGATTATCCCTTGCTATAATCTGGGACAATTCATAGGCGAGGCTGTTGATTCTGTTTTGAGCCAAACTTTTCAAAATTTTGAAATAATCATTGTTGATGATGGCTCGACTGACTTGGAAACTATCAAAATTTTAGATAATTTAAAAACACCAAAGACAATTATTTTTAAAAAAGAAAATGGTGGTGTCGCAGTTGCTAGAAACTATGGAATTTCAAGGGCGAATGGCAAATACATATTGCCTTTGGGTGCGGATGATATGATAGAACAAACATTTCTTGAAAAAACTGTTAATTTTCTGGAAAAAAACGAAGATATCAGCTTCGTGACAACCTGGGCACAATTATTCGGAGAAGAAAATTATATTTGGAAAACAAAAAAAACAAATCCCCAGGATGTTCTCCTGGAAAATACGACTTCAATTGCGTCTTTGTTTAAAAAAAGTTGTTGGGAGGCTGTTGGCGGATTCGATAAGGATATCAATAAGATTGGTTATTATGAGGATTGGGATTTTTGGATTTCATTAATAGAGGCTGGATTTGAAGGGGCTGTTATTGAAGAGCCGCTTTTCCTTTATAGAAAGAGGAAAAATTCGATGCTTACCCAAGCAACCGAGAAACATGAGAAGTTGATGAGGTTTATATTCGAGAAACATCAAAAACTTTTCCATGAACATGCTAGTTATCTATATTTAAAAAAAGATCTTCTCGTTTTGAAATTATGGAATATTATTCAAGAAAAAAATAAAGGAACAGCTGAGTCTAAAGAGTTGACCATTCAAAGACTGGAGGATGAGCTGTGCGATCTTCATCATTCTAGAATTATTTTGCCAGCGATTGTATTAAGGAAAAATCTCAGAAGATTTGTATATGGTTTCGGGTCACTGAAAACGAAGGTTGAGAGTCGTATTGTTCGTTTTGCTAAAAAAAATTTAAGCGATAAAATTCGTGCATTAATCGTGTTAATTCTACCAAGAAAATATAGAGTTGTAGATAGAAAGGTAAAGAATGAAAAATGGGACGGCCCGCTAATATCGGTTATCACTCCGTTTTTTAATCATGGCAAAACAATCAGTGAAACTGTGGAAAGTGTGCTTGGTCAAACTTTTCAAAATTTTGAGTATATCATAGTTAATGATGGCTCAACAGACAAGGAAAGTTATAATGCATTTAAAAATATAATGCATTCGAAAATTATCAAGATTAGTCAAAATAATCAGGGTGTTTCTATGGCTAGGAATAATGGAATTACTCAGGCGAGAGGAAAATATATTCTTTGCTTGGATTCGGATGATATTATTGACCCTACTTATTTGGAAAAGATGCTTACAATATTGGAATCTAGTCCCGATGTTGATATTGCATATTCACACATGCATTTTTTTGGTATTGAAGATAAAATACATGAAGAGCCGGAATTTAATCCTCAACTTTTATATTCTTCAAATATCATAACAACTGCTGCTGTGTTTAGAAAAAATGCTTGGGAAGGGGTTGGGGGATACAAAAGCGGAATTGGTTTTGAAGATTGGGAATTCTGGATCAATCTCGTGGAAAATGGATCGAAAGCGAAACTTCTTCCGGAGTCGATATTTAAATATCGCAGAGCAGCAGAATCTCGTTTTATTGAAGACAGGAAAAGATCTGATGAAAATATTAAAAAAATAAAAAAATTACATCCGAATTATTTGAAAAAAATAAGAACCATGAAGGAGTCCTGGATTTCGCAAAGAAATATCTTTGAAGATGATAGTCGTTTTATAAATCTTAAGGATGCAAATTTGTATTTGCAAGAGAAAAAAGACAATAAAAATATTCTTATTTTGATGCCGTGGCTTGCTTTTGGTGGGGCTGAAACACTGGTTTATAATTTTTGCTCAAAAATAAAAAATGAGTTCAATATTTCAATCATGACCGGAATTAAAAGTGAAAACGAATGGGAATATAGATTTAAAGAAATTACTGATAATATTTATCATTTGCCAAATTTATTTCCCAGAGAGGATGAATATTTTGAATTTGTGTCTAGCTATATTGAAGGTAGGAAAATAGATATTATTCATATTGTACATAATGGTAGTTTTTACGGAATGCTTCCAGAGCTAAAAAGGAGATTTCCATCTATAAAAGTAATAAGCACTGTTTTTAATACCGTTGCTGATCATTTCGATAATTCTATTAAGTACGCTGATTGTATTGATGCATATACGACTGATAATACAAAAGTTTTGGATGCCTATAAAAAAAGGTCAGAAATAGCCAATGTCAAAAAAATGGTAATTCATAATGGCATTGATTGTGATGAGAAGTTCAATCCATTTTTGTATAATCGCTTGGTTGAACGTGAAAAAATGGGCATTAGGAGTACGGATTTTGCAATTTATTTCATGGGCAGGCTTTCATCAGAAAAAAATCCAGATATTTTTATTGAAGCTGCAAAAAAAGTCTTTAAAAAACACTTCAATATAAAGTTTTTTGTTGTGGGTGATGGTATCATGAAAGATGAGATTGAAAAATCAATTATTAAATTTGGCAATGATAATCTCATTTATCTTGGTTATCAATCTGATATTCCTCGTTTTTTGAGTACAGCTGATATTTTTGTGTTGTCATCTAAAGCTGAAGGATTCCCTCTTTCGAATGTGGAAGCGATGGCTATGGGTGTATGTGTTATTGCTTCTGACGTTGGGGGAGTTGGTGATGCAGTTAAAGATGGAGAAACGGGATTTCTAATGCAGCCAAATTCAGTGGAAGAACTTGTTGAAAAAATTGAATTTGCGATATCCCAGAAAGAAATTTTGGAAAAAATTTCTAAAAATGCAAGAAAATCAGTGGAGGAAAACTTCTCAATTGAAATACTCGGTCAAAAATATAAAAATCTGTATGAAAATATCAATGAATATTAAAAATAAAATATTGCTTTTTGGTGGAGAGGGTTTTATCGGAAGAAATATTGCAGCGGAATTGACTACGGGTTCCTCTTGTTTTTCTTTGGGAACCAAAGAGACGATATTTAATCTCGACAGAGTCGATGTTTTTATCAAAGGGAATCCCTATGAGGATAAAATTAATGAAAAGTTTGATGTCTATGTTCATTTAATTGATAATCAGGTGGCTGATGATGATTTTGAAAAGGAAGAGTTGAAATTGATTGAAAATATTGGATTTATTGCCGGCAGTCATTTGATTATTTTTTCTTCTGCGGTTATTTACGCAAATCCAGACTCGCCTTATGCTAAAAGGAAAATTAAGCTTGAAGATATTTATGAAAATTATTGTGCAAAACATAATATAAATCTTACAATATTTCGCTTGTTTAATATTTATGGTAAATTTCAGATTCCATACAGGCAGGGAAGTTTAATAGCAAATATTTTATTTAATTATCAAAATGATATCAAAATTGAGATAAATGATATGAATGCTGAAAGGGATTTTATATATGCAGGGGATATGGCTAAATTGGTTCGTTGGGTTATTGAAAATAAATTTTATGGCAAAATTGATTTAGCAACAGGGAAGCTCATTTCAATAATGGAATTGTTGAGTATATGTAAAGACAATATTTTTTCAAAAGATGTTGATATTATTGATAAAAATAATATAGAAAGTAATGTGTGCCCACTTGGAAACAGTTTTTTGTCGGAAAAGACGGAGTTGATTCCATTGAAGGATGGTTTAACAGAGACTCTAAATTTTTACGAGCAGAATTTGAATGTAATTAAAAAATATTTAAATATATAATTTATATGGAATATCGAAACATACTTATTATTGGCGCTGGAATTGCAGGAAGATTATTAAAAGAAGATATTGAAAAAAATGTAAGCGATGCTAAAATCATTGGTTTTGTTGATGACCAAGAATCAACCGAGGAAGGTCTTGATGTTATTGGGAAAATAGAGGAACTTTCAAAAATAAATAAAATTTATAAAATTGATGAGATAATAATTGCAATTCCTTCAGCTAATGGGGAGTTGATGAGAAAAATTTTATTAAATAGCTTAAAAAATAGAACTCAAATTAAGCTCGTGCCTCGCTCTCAACATGTTATAGGTCAAAATGATGTGAAATATGCTGACGTTAAAGATTTTGCACTGGAGGATTTCTTGGGAAGACCATTCTTAAAACAGAATGTTGAAAAGCTTAAAGAATTTTATAATAACAAGACAGTTTTCATAACCGGAGGGGCTGGTTCAATTGGTAGCGAAATAGTTCGTCAACTTATTGAACTTGGTGTGAAAAAAGTTGTTGTGTATGACAATTCGGAATATCTTATTTTTAATATTGATCAAGCGTTGAGAGAAAAAGGAGTTTCAAAAGAAAAATACAGACTCGTGATTGGTAGTATTCTTAATCGCGAGAAGATGAGTAATATTATAAGAGAAGAGCAACCAGATTTCGTTTTTCATGCTGCCGCATATAAGCATGTTTATCTCATGGAAGACAATATTGATGAGGCTGTGATGAATAATGTCATTGGAACGAAAAATGTGGTTGATGCGGCTATTGAAAACGAGATAAAAAATTTCATTTTTATTTCAACTGACAAGGTTGTAAACCCAACCAGCATAATGGGTTCAACGAAGAAGTTGGCAGAATATTATATTAAATGCATCGGAGAATCAAAAACCAAGTTTAATATCGTGAGATTTGGAAATGTCATTAATTCAAATGGCTCAGTTCTTCCTTTATTTGAGCGTCAGATTGCTGAAAATCACCTCATAACGGTGACGCACAAGGAGGTGAGGCGTTTTTTCATGTCCATACGAGAAGCTGCTCAACTTGTGGTTACTAGTATTGCACGCGATAATCATGGAGAAATATACATTCTTGATATGGGAGAATTGATAAATATATATGAGGCAGCATTGTGTTTAATCAGGACAAAAAATCTTATCCCAGATGAAGACGTAAAGATAAATATTATTGGGCTAAAGGACGGCGAGAAAATGATCGAAGAATTATTCACAGAAAAGGAAATGGATAATTTGGTTAAAACTGAAATTGATAACGTATTTCAACTCAAAAACCATGAAGAATGCCCAATGGATATAAACGAAATTGTTGCTAGCTTCAAAACATTATTAGAGTCAAATGCGAATCAAGAGGCACTGAGAAATCGTTTTATGGAGATTTTTAATTCATTAAAAAGAAAGTAAAAATTCAGTTATTAAAAAAGAAATTTATGAATAAAATTAGTGAATATTTAAGATTAACAAGAGAAGAAACTGTAGTTTTTCTTATTGGAGTGCTTGGGTCTTTTATTGCAAGAGGAATTACTTTTTTTTCACTTGGTTACGCGATCGATGATTATGCTAATACGCTTCTTGCACCAACTATGAATATGGTGTTATTTCAGGGCCGCTGGGGCGCAGGATTATTATTTGAAATTTTTAATTATATTGGGATTCAATGCAGTTTATCTACAACATTGTTAATGTCTATTTCCGTAATTGGATTTACATTAATAGGTATAATGATTTGCAGAATGTGGAAGATAAATAGCAATATTATCTTAAGCTCTCTTGTTGTTTTATTTATTACTCTTTTCCCTTATCAAGCTGAAATATATACATTCAAGATAACGCTTACATTTTTTATCTTCGCTTTGTTTATTGGTTTTGTGGCAGTTTATTTTAGTAGATTAAAATTTAAAACATCCTTATTGACTGCGCTCATTTTTGCATTTGCAGTTAGTATGTATCAATTAGTTATAAACTATGTATTCGTTGCTATCGTGTTGTCATTGGCAATTGAGTTATTGCGTAGTCTTAAAAGAGAATTCAATGAAAAGTTTTGGACAGATTTGTTAAAAAGAACTAATTTTTTACCACAACTTTTAACAATTTCACTCGGAACATTATTATATTTGATTGTTAATAAAATTATCCTTTTGATATTTCAGATAGCTATGACATCGCGTGGTCAATTTATAAATATCCATGAAATTCCAAGTAGATTTTCACAAATAAGAAAAACACTCTTCGTGTTGCTTGCCAAAAATGAGCCTATAATGCCAATCATCCCAAAAATGTTGTTACTCTTGATTCTTGTTTTTGTGCTATTTGGCATTATTAAAATTAGCATCTTAAATGCAAAAAAAATACGTAATTCTTATGCGGCTAGTGCGACATTACTGCTTCTGTTGGCTATCTCTCTGTTGGGTGTAATTGGTGTTTCAATTCCATTGGAAAGCTGGTGGCCAGTTCCAAGAGTTTTTGCTTCACTGGGAATTTTTTGGGCTGGTGTTCTTGTGTTGTTGTTTGTATTATTTGACGGTAAAATTAAGAAAATATTTATCGGAATTTCTGCTATCCTAGTATTGAGTTTTATAGGCATTAATAATCATATTTACGTTGATCAATTGCGGATAAATATGATTGATATACAAAAGGCAAACAGGATAATCCTTCGTCTTGAAATGCTACCAGACTTTTCAAGAATTAAAAGTGTTGCAATTATTGGTAAAAAATGGGGGTACGGGGATCATGTTAAAACCATAGAGGGGGATATGAACATTTCAGCATTTGGAGCTGATTGGGCTAAACTTAGTATTATCAATGAAGTTGGCGGGTATGATTTTTTAGCTGCATCAGATGATGAGGTAAAAAGTGCTGAAAATTTTTGTGTTAATGCGTTAAAAACTCAAGATTCTGATATTGTCACTGGTATTTTGGGTTCTTTGGGTGTAGTCTGTATATAGGCAGTTAAAATAATTTAAATTTATAACCAAATGAAGATAAATTTCAATGTGTTGGATAGACAATATAATCAATTCCAAGCTGAATATGAAGAAGTGGCATTGAAAACTTTGCGATCAGGCTGGTATATTTTGGGTCCAGAGGTGGATGCTTTTGAAAAAGAGTTTGCCAGTTATGTGGGTGTTGACCACGCAGTAGGACTAAACTCTGGCTTAGATGCCCTAATTTTGGCTTTCAGGGCTTTGGGAATTGGCGAGGGGGATGAGGTGATTGCTCCTGCAAATACATATATAGCCTCACTGCTTGGCATTACGGAAAATCATGCGATTCCCATATTGGTTGAACCTGATAAGTTCTATAATATTGATGCTGATGCGATAGAAAAATCAATAACATCAAAAACAAAAGCAATTTTGGTTGTACATTTGTTTGGGCAAGCAGCAAGTATAGAGAAAATTAAGCTTATTTGCGAAAAACATAAGCTTTATTTGGTTGAAGATTGCGCTCAATCACATGGTGCGATGATGAATGAAAAAATGACTGGATCTTTTGGTGATATTGGTTGTTTCAGTTTTTATCCCACAAAAAATCTCGGTGCATTTGGAGATGGCGGTGCTATTGTTACATCAAATCCAGAACTAGCAAAAAAGGTTAGAATGCTACATAATTATGGAAGCGAAAAAAAATATTATCATGAGATTGAAGGCGTGAATTCAAGGCTGGATGAATTGCAGGCAGCTTTAATTAGGGTTAAATTGAAAAATTTTGAGAAATTGCAGGCAGATCGTGCACATATAGCATCTAGATATTTATCTGAAATAAAAAATCCAAAGATTATTCTTCCAGAAATCGCGATGGGTGCAAAGCACGTGTGGCATCTTTTTGTGATAAAGACTATTTTTAGGGATGATTTGCAAAATTATCTTGCAGAAAATGGAATACAGACCATGATACATTACCCTATTCCTCCTCATCTTTCGGGAGCCTATGAGAGATTTTCATATCATGAAGGCGATTTTAAAATAACTGAAGAATATTCGCGCTCAATATTGAGCATTCCTCTATATCAAGGGATGACCGAGGATGAAATTTCATATGTTGTAAAAATTATTAATGCATATAGATAATCATTATGGAGCATAAGTTAGCAGATGTTCAGACGAATAATGTTGGCGATAATACAACTATTTGGCAATTCGTAGTAGTATTAGAGAAAGCTGTAATCGGCAATAATTGCAATATTTGTGCACATTGTTTTGTAGAAAATGACGTGCTTATCGGTAATAACGTTACCATTAAATGTGGTGTATATATTTGGGATGGCATAGTAATAAATGATAATGTTTTTGTAGGGCCAAATGTGACCTTCACAAACGACCGCCTACCAAGATCGAAAAAATATCCAAAAGAGTTTCAAAAAACAATTATTGGAGAAGGTGCTTCTATTGGTGCAAACGCAACAATTTTGGGTGGTGTTGGCATCGGAAAATATTCATTAATCGGAGCCGGTTCAGTTGTGACAAAAAATGTTCCTGACCATGCTATGGTCTATGGAAATCCAGCTGTTATTCGTGGATATGTGTGTAAATGTGGGCAAAAGCTAGATGAACAATTACAATGTAATTCTTGTGAATTGAAATATGAAAAAATCTTGGATAATTTGATAACTATAGATAACTAATTTATATAACCGTATATGTTTAAGAATAAAAGAGTTTTAATTACTGGCGGATTAGGTTTCATTGGAAGTAATTTAGCAATTAGATTAGTTGGGCAAGGAGCAATCGTAACCATTGTTGATTCTATGATTTCAGAATATGGAGGTAATTTATTTAATATAGAAGATATTAAGGATAATGTTAAAATAAACTATTGTGATATAACTGACAAGAATGCAATGGAATATATTGTTCGGAATCAGGATTATATATTTCATCTTGCTGGACAAGTTAGTCATATTATGAGCTTTACTAATCCTTATCATGACATTGATTATAATATTACAGGTACCGTTATATTATTAGAGGCATGTAGAAAATATAATAATAATGTAAAAATAATTTACACTGGAACACGCGGTCAGTACGGTTCAGCTACAATTTTGCCAGTTAATGAAGAATCGCCAACTAATCCAAAAGGTCTCTATGAAATAACTAATTTAACGGCGGAAAAAATTTTTCTTGTATACAATGAGGTTCATGGGATTAAATCTGTTTTAACGCGCTTGACAAACGCATATGGTCCACGCGCTCAAATGAAAACAAATAAATATGGTGTCGCAAACTGGTTTGTTCGATTAGTGATTGATAATGAAGTAATCCCTATTTACGGAAGTGGCTTGATTAAAAGAGATTTTATTTATATTGATGATGTAGTTGATGCTTTGTTGATGCTTCCTCTGGAAGAAAAATGTTTTGGACAGATTTTTAATATCGGGAGTGACTACGTTTCTAATTTTAAAGAATTAGCTGAGACAATTATTGCAACAGCTAAGCAATCCAGGATAGAGTTTACTCCATTTTCGGAAGAAAGAAAGAAACAGGAACCGGGGGATTTTTATTCGGATATTTCAAAAATAAATAAATATATAGGGTGGAAACCAAAGGTGACATTAAAGGATGGTGTTCAATGCACTGTTGATTTTTATAAGAAAAATAAGACTTATTACTGGTAATATTATATGAAAAAATTTTCAATTGTGGTTCCGATTTATTTTAATGCGGAAAATATTCCATACACGGTACCGCGCCTACAAAAGCTTGAGGATATAATTACTTCTTACCAATTCGAATTTGTGTTTGTTGATGATGGATCTAAGGATGATTCATACAATCTTTTACTAGAGGAGCAAAAAAAAGATGGGAGAATAAAGATTATAAAACTTAGTAAAAATTTTGGCTCAATGGCTGCAATTCAGGCAGGTCTTGCATATGCAACTGGTGATTGTGTAGGGGTGATAACTGCAGATTTACAGGATCCACCTGAAATTTTTTTAGAGATGATACAGAAATGGAAAGAGGGAAGTAAGGTTGTGATGGCACGAAGATCTGATCGAGAAGAATCATTTTTTCAAAAACTTTTTTCAAATACTTATTATATGCTTCTTGAAAAGTTTGCTCTTCCCGATTATCCTAGTGGTGGTTTTGATTTTGTGCTTATTGATAAGCAGATTGTTCAAGAAATTAAAGCTATATCAGAAAAAAATACAAACATATTTAGTTTAATATTTTGGCTGGGTCATAAGCAATCAATTGTTTCATATGTGAGGAAGAAAAGAGAGCATGGGAAATCGCGTTGGACATTATCAAAAAAAATAAAATTGTTTACGGATTCCTTTATCGGATTTTCATATGCTCCGATACGTGCAATGTCCTGCTTTGGCTTCATTGTTGCAGTGCTAAGTTTTGCGTATGGGATTATTGTAATCACGGATGCTATTTCTGGAAAAATAGATATAAGGGGATGGTCATCAATGATCACTATAGTTTCTTTTCTTTTAGGAATAATCATAGTAATGCTTGGAATTATAGGTGAATATTTATGGCGAATACTTGATGAGGCGCGCAAGCGTCCAACTTATATAATTGATGAAATAAATAAATAATGAAGAATTATGACTGGATTAATTAAGGATAAAGAATTTGTTCGATATATTTTTATCGGTGCCGTAAATACCCTGATAAGTTATACGATTTATTTTATATTATTGATGTTTTTCCCCTATGCTATTTCATTTTCTATCGCATTTTTTTTGGGAATTATAACGTCATATTATTTAAATACGAAAATTGTTTTTAAATGTAACGTAAGCCTAAGAAAATTTTTAAGCTTCCCATTGGTATATGTGGTGCAGTATTTGTTCAATATGTTTTTTCTATATTTATTTGTTGAAAAGATGCATTTAAGTGAGAAGTTTGCACCGATATTTGGAATAGTGGTTGCCATACCTATTACTTTTTTGCTAAGCAAGTCTATTTTAAAGAACAAGGAAGATGAGGCTGAATAGAAGACGAATTTATTGAGAGTTGTTATCCCTTGTAGTTATTATCTGAATCTGTTATGAAAATTTTATATATTATCCATCAATATCTACCTAATTTTCATGCAGGAGCTGAAAATTATACTCACTCTTTGGCGCATGCTATGGCTGATCTTGGCCATGATGTTTTTGTTGTTGCAACTGAGCCGCTTTCTAAAAATGATTACCACATTGAGGAATACAAAGAGGGAAATGTGAATGTAATTAAAATCCATAAAAATGTTTCTGTTATCACTGGTCTTGAGGATACATATACTGATTTTAGGTATGAGGAAGCCTTTAAGGGTATTTTTGAAAAAATAAACCCAGAGTTTGTTCATGTTCAACATCTTTTGTATACATCAGTGGGAATTATTGATTTTATTAAAAAAAGAAATATCCCAATCGTATATACGCTGCATGATTCTTGGTTGGAATGTTTAAGAATCGCGAAACTTGATTATAAAAACGAGATTTGTACTGGCTGGAGCCCTGAAAAATGCGCCACATGTTATAATCATTCAAAGTTGTATATTGGAAACAAAAAAACAGCAGGTGCTATCAGAAAGATTTTAAATGTTTTTTTGAAAAGTGAAATACTGTTAAGGTTTTTAGAATCCATAAAAAAGACCATTATTGATTTGCGACCAAAAAATTCAAAAGATAGGTATTTTATTGAAAAAAGATATGATTCTTTACATGGAATTGTTGATCTTGTTGATTTGTTTATATCGCCCTCGCAATTCCTTCTTGATTCTTATGTGAAATGGGAGATTCCGAAAAATAAGATTATTTTGTCGCGAAACGGAATGGAAATATTTGATCAGAAAGAAAAAATGCAGAAAAATGGTAATGCCTCAATTGTGTTTGCTTTCACCTCTTTCATCCGCAAAGAAAAGGGCGTTGATGTTCTATTGGATGCTTTTGAACTCTTACATGAGGAGAATTTAGATGCCAAGCTTGTTATGTATGGAAGATACGATAGAAATTCTTCTTACGGCGCTGATTTCGTTAAAAGGGTCGCAAAGCTAAAAAATGTTGAATACAGGGGGGGATTTGATAATAAAAAAATAAATGATATTTTGAGCGAGGTTGATTATTTGGTTTTGCCGGCACTATGGCTCGAAAATGCGCCGTTGGTTATTGAAGAGGCATATCTGAATAAGATTCCATGTATTGTTTCCAATATTGGCGGAATGGCTGAGCGTGTGGATGATGGAGTCAATGGACTTCACTTTAAAGTTGGAAACGCGCAAGATCTGGCAGAAAAAATCAGATATCTTTTAAAAAATCCTCAATTGCGAGAGGAATTTGTTAAGAATATTCCACATGTTAAAACAATCAAGGAAAATGCAAAAGAAATTGAAGAAATATATATAGGTTATAGAAGCTTATAAAAATAAATTTCTATGTATGCAAGTGGAATTTACCGAGGACGGTCATCAGTAAAATAAATAATAAGAAGTAAAATATGGCATTTCTTAGCTTTATTTGTAATAGATATGTTATATCTCATTGATCGCTATATTTCAAGCGATAATTTTTCTAAAATATTCTATCGTCTTTTCGAGGCCAGCCTCCAGTTGAACAGTTGGCTCCCAATCTAATTCTTTTTTTGCTAGTGCTATGTCTGGTTTTCTTTGTCTTGGATCATCTTGAGGAAGTTTTTCAAAAATAATCTTGCTGGTGCTTTTTGGGATCATTTCCAAGATTTTTTCTGCCAGTTCTTTAATTGTAAATTCAACAGGATTTCCAAGATTAACAGGCCCCACAAAGTCATTTTCATTGTTCATCATTTTCGTCATTCCATCAATCAAATCATCAACATATTGAAAACTGCGAGTTTGGGAGCCATCACCATAGATTGTAATGTCTTTGTTTCCAAGAGCTTGAACGATGAAATTTGAAACCACGCGACCATCATGAGGGTTCATATTTGGTCCATAAGTATTGAAAATTCGAATAACTCTTATCGGAACTTTATGCTGTCTGTAATAATCAAAAAAAAGAGTTTCAGCGCAACGCTTGCCTTCATCGTAACAAGAGCGAATTCCAATCGGGTTGACTTTTCCCCAATATGACTCTGGTTGTGGATGAACTTCGGGATCACCGTAAACCTCTGAAGTCGAAGCTTGCAAAATTTTTGCGCGCGTTCTTTTGGCAAGGCCAAGCATATTAATTGCACCATGCACAGAAGTTTTTGTTGTTTGTACTGGGTCGAATTGATAGTGGATGGGTGAGGCTGGACAGGCAAGATTGTAAATTTGGTCAACTTCAACATAAAGAGGAAAGGTAACATCATGACGCAACAATTCAAATTTTGGATTTTCCATTAAATCTAGAATGTTATTCTTGCTTCCTGTGAAAAAATTGTCAACACACAAAACATCATGTCCATCATTAAGAAGCTTTTTACATAAATGTGAGCCAATAAATCCAGCACCGCCCGTTACGAGAATTTTCATATTGTCTAAATTAAATTATCAAAACAAATCATTAACCCAATTTTAGTATATAAGTAGCCCAATTGCAATAGGACGCATCAAATCATCTAAAATGACACCAAGAGCCTTCCTGATACAGCCAAATAAATGGGGTCAGGTACCTTTTCAATAACAATAACGACATTGATTTTTGTTTACGTCTTTGTGCAAAAGGTTATAAAATTGGTTGCACCCAAAATGCAAAATTGTTTCACTTTGAATCTGCCAGCAGCAGGAGGGAAGTTGAAAGTTAAATGTGGTCGCTTGATTCTTGGCTGGGGTGGGGTATAATTCAAGCAACGAATTGTCTATTAGCAATTGCTTGAAATTATGAAAAAATGCCCTGGTAAGTTTTTGAAATGGGCTTGCTTGTTCGATTTGGCAAAAACTGACCTTCTTTCTGTGTTTATCTCATTGGGGTGAGTATTGGCCAGTTAATCCTCACCCTTGGTACCAAAAATATGCGGTCGTCGGAAGTTGGTGCCAGGGATAGAATATCTATTCGAGGAATAGTGTTAATGGCGGGGAGTCTTAAAATGTCTGGTACCAAAAATATGCGGTCGTCGGAAGTTGGTGCCACTGTTTGGACTGGAACTCCACGGAGGACGGTCCTTTGGAAACCTCTTTTTGGATTTCATACCAGACTCTCTTAGCTAAGCCAAACCTATATATTAATATATAGGTCTATTTTTCCTTCAGCTTAAAAATCAAAAGATTACAATATTTCAGTGTATTGTAACGAGATAAAAAAGTCTTGCAGTCAAAACATTGAGATGTTATAATATCACCATAATTAGGTAAGGTAAAAAAATATGAAAAAAGAAATAGTTTCAACTTTGGAAAAATTTGATAATTTTGTGGTCTATAAAACTGATGATGGACTGGTAAATATCGATGTCTATTTTTTTGATGAGACTATTTGGCTTAATCAGAAATTAATGGCGGAACTTTTTGGAACCACCAAGCAAAATATCAGCTTACATCTAAATAATATTTTCAAAGATGGTGAATTGCGTGAAGAATCAGTTGTCAAGGAATTCTTGACAACTGCAGACGATGGAAAAAATTATAAAACAAACTTCTATAACCTCAAAGCTATTATTGCAGTTGGTTTTAGGATTAATTCAGAAAAAGCGATAAAATTCAGAATATGGTCTGAGAATGTATTGGAGGAATTTATTGTAAAAGGTTTTGTGTTGGACGATGAGAGATTGAAACAGTCAAAACATTTCGGCAAAGATTACTATGATAATTTACTGGAAAGAATTAGGGAAATTAGAATTAGTGAGAGGAGATTTTATCAAAAGATCACAGATTTGTTTGCATTATCTGCAGACTATGATAAATCTGCTCAAATAACAAAAGATTTTTTCACATCAGTTCAAAATAAGTTGCACTGGGCAATAACTGGACTAACTGCGGCTGAAATTATATATACAAAGGCTGATGCCGAAAAAAATCATATGGGACTTGAAACATGGAAAAATTCTCCAAAGGGAAAGATTTTGAAAAGTGACGTTGCTATTGCTAAAAATTATTTGACAGAGCAGTATCTGAAAGAACTGGAAAGATTGGTTTCTGCGTATCTTGATTTAGCCGAAAATCGTGCAACAAGACAAATTATCACAAACATGAATGATTGGTCAGAATTACTAACGCAGGTGCTAAAAATTTCAAGCTACCCAATATTGATAGACAATGGAAAGGTAACAGCGCTTGAGGCTAAAATTAAGGCGGAATCTGAATATGATAAATTCAGGATAAGACAGGATAGAGAATATATCTCTGACTTTGATCGCGAAATTAAAAAAGTTTTAGAAGCGCAGAAAAAGGAGAAGAAAGAAGATTAAATGGAACTCCACCGAGGACGATTTTTGACGATGAATTTTTTTAGGGCCAAATAAATGGGGTCAGGTCCCTTTTCAATAACAATAACGACATTGATTTTTGTTTCCGTCTTCGTGAAAAAGGTTATAAAATTGGTTGCACCCCAAATGCAAAATTGTTTCACTTTGAATCCGCCAGCAGGAGGAGGGAAGTTGAAAGTTAAATGTGGTCGCTTGATTCTTGGCTGGGACGGGAATAGTTCAAGCAAAGAATTGTCTATTAGTAATTGCTTGAAATTATGAAAAAATGCCTTGGTAAATGGTTGAAATGGGCTTGTTTGTCCGATTTGGCAAAAAATGACCTTCTTTTTGTGTTTATCTCATTGGGGTGAGTATTGGCCAGTTAATCCTCACCCTTGGCACCAAAAATATGCGGTCGTCGGAAGTTGGTGCCAGGGATAGAATATCTATTCGAGGAATAGTGTTAATGGCGGGGAGTCTTAAAATGTCTGGCACCAAAAATATGCGGTCGTCGGAAGTTGGTGCCTGGTTGGATAGTAGAGAACGAAAAAACAAAAAAGCAATGATGAACAAAGAAAAGAAAATAATAAGTCCAACTAAGAAAAAAGCACTCCTCTTGATTGCTGGAGGACTGGCGCTTGGGCTTGCTATAAATCCGAGATCGCAGAAATAT
>Ga0194047_10000686_pt1 | contig 21881 bp, 15 predicted proteins | sample JunL225m_MetaG_2_FD_160070 | JGI IMG/M metagenome (GOLD analysis project Ga0194047, IMG submission 160070) | Anoxic zone freshwater microbial communities from boreal shield lake in IISD Experimental Lakes Area, Ontario, Canada - Jun2016-L221-5m | ecosystem: Environmental > Aquatic > Freshwater... | reverse complement strand
ATTAGTTTCAATAAATTATTTTGAACAGCAGGACCGTATGTAACAACAGGTCCTTCTCCAGCCGCAATGTCTCCACTTGTTATTTTATTCATCATAGGTGACTGAGTGCAATGTGTAACATCTGTACATATTACAACATTTGGTTTGATGGTATGAGTAATCATTTCAGCTCCTCTTAAACCTACCTCTTCCTGAACTGAATTGGTAATGTATAATCCAAAAGGCAATTTGGTCTTACTTTCCTTTAGTAAACGAGCTACTTCCGCTATCATAAAACCACCCATACGATTGTCCAATGCTCTACCTACAAAATATTTTTCATTTAATACCATGAACTTGTCTTCGTATGTAATCACACACCCAACATGAATACCAAGCGCCTCTACTTCTTTCTTACTACTGCATCCACAATCCAAAAATATGTTTTTTAATGAAGCCGGTTCTTCTTTTCCTGATTCACGAACATGAATAGCTGGCCAACCAAAAACGGCTTTCACTATTCCTTTCTCAGTATGTATATTAACTCGCTTGGATGGTGCAATCATGTGATCGCTACCTCCATTTCGACATACGTAAATAAAACCATCTTTAGTGATATAGTGAACAAACCATGAAATTTCATCCGCATGGGCTTCAATAACAACTCTGAATTCGGCTAAAGGATTTATTACAGCTACCGCTGTTCCATAGTTGTCAACAAATGTTGTATCCACATATGGTTTGATATAATTTAGCCAAAGTTTTTGCCCTTCACTCTCGAACCCTGTTGGTGAAGCATTATTTAAATATGATTCTAAAAAATCAACTGAGTTTTTTGTGAGGATTGATTTTGTTTTTTCCTTCTTAGCCATGTTTATTAATTCTTTAGTTTTTGTTTGTCTATTGCATTGGATTAACAAAATTACAAAACTTATTACATCTATTTATAAATTTTTGTCACCCACGAATTTACCGTTTCTTCTAAAATATCCATCGGAAGTGGTCCTGAAGTAAGCACAATGTCATGAAATTCACGAATGTCAAATTTAGCTCCTAACTTCCGCTTTGCGTTTTCGCGTAGATCAAGAATTTTATTCATTCCGATTTTATAACCTGCGGCTTGAGAAGGCCATACAATGTAACGCTCAATTTCTTTCAAATTATCACCTTCAGGATTTGGTGTGTTGTCCTTGAAGTAGGTTAACGCTTTTTCTCTTGTCCATTTTTTCCTATGGATGCCAGTATCTACAACCAATCTTGCTGCTCTAAACAACTCCATTGCCAGTCTTCCAAAATCTGAATAAGGATCTTGATAAAAACCGATTTCTTTCGGCACCTTTTCCGAATACAATGCCCAACCTTCAACATATGCAGTATTTCCTCCATTCTTACGGAATTTTGGCATGGTAGTCAATTCTTGGGCTATTGCTATTTGCATATGATGACCAGGTATACCTTCGTGATATGCTAATGCTTCCATTTGATAATTTGCTTGTGCAGTCATATCAAACAAGTTTATATAATAACGACCTGGACGAGAACCGTCTAATGCAGGTTCTTCGTAAAATGCACCACCTGCACTTTTCTCACGAAAAGGTTCCACAGCTTTTACTTCAATCGAAGCCTTTGGAAGTGTGACAAACAATTTTGGTAACTGTTGCTTCATGTCATCAATTATTTTGACGGCTTTTACCCTATAGGCTTCTTTACCATCCTTTGTATTTGAAAAATAAAACTGTTTATCAGAACGCATAAAATAAAAAAAATCATTAAGGTTGTCGTTCTTGAACTTTACCTTCTTCATTATTTCTCTCATTTCGCTATGGATTCGGTCTACTTCCTTTAATCCCAACTGATGAATTTCTTCTGCCGTCATGGAGGTGGTTGTAGTTTGTTTTAACGCAGCATCATAAAAGGCATCTCCATCAGGTAACTTCCAAGCACCATCATCTTTTGTAGCCTTTTTCTCTAATTCGTTCCAAAATGCAATCAATTTTTCATAGGCTGGTTTTACTGAAGTGATTAATGCATCCTTCGCTTTGCTAATTAAATTCTCCTTTTCGGAAACTGAAATAGTTTTCAGTTCGTTCACTTTTTTTGAAAAATCTTCTAATAATGCATTCGCAGGTTTCCCTTTTTCGAAAGGTTCACCTGAAAGGATATTTTTACAATCACTCACCACATATGGGAAAACAAATTTAGGCGGGATGATGTTTTTAACCTCCCTCAATTTCAAGTTGATTATCAGTTGATCAAAAAGCGCATTGATACCCAGTAAGCGATCAATATATGCTTTTGCATCCTTTTCATTGACGATAGTATGAATATTAATCAAGAAGGCGGGTATTTCCGAATGCATTCCACCCATTTGAGTCACAGGATAATTATGAAATCTCCATTTGAAATTGTCAATTCTCTCGTTGCAGTTTTTTTCGAACAATCGATATGAAATTTTGGTTTGCTCATCCAAAGCCTCCATATTGAATTGTTTGTGCAAAGATTCTAAATTTGACTTGGTGTACTCTAATTCTTTCTGAGCATGTTCGTCACTAATGTCTGTCCATTTATTGTAATCCGTTTTTATTCCGAGATAAGATTGTCGTTGAGGGTCGCGTGAAACCTCCGAGTCGAAAATACTATCGAAAAACAAATTGGCTTTCGAACTTTGAATTTTTATCTCATCAGGGGAAAATGATTTTTTGTTCGTGGTTTTATCGTCATTTACACCACCACAACCAAAAAGCAGAATTAATACTAGAAATGTAAAATTAATACTCAGTTTTTTCATACAGTTTATTTGGGATAAAGATATGTTTTTTTTAACAATGATTATCTTTTATTCTCTTTATAAAACATCTCTATCATTGAATTAAGCTTGTGTAATTCTGCTTGATTAACTTCCTGTTTATAACTCACTTCAGATATTAAATTAAACAAATCAATGACCTTGTTTTTTTCAATACCCGAAAGATTAATTATACGATGAATAAAGTCGCCATCGAACAAATTTGTTCGTACTTGAAAAGTAGATCGTATGTATTCAAGAAAATAAAGGATTTTTTTATTGGCTATGTTCTTGTGGTTTCCTTTCTGAAAATATAGCGTCCCGATAATTTCAACAAAATCAAGTGTAGTGTTACGCAGTGGTTCGATTACAGGAATTATCCTTTGCTTTCGTTTAATTCCTATTAACATAAACAAAAGGGTTGTAAGTAGGAGAACATAATATGCTGTTAATAAAGCCGGGGTGTTGAATAGAACTTTGAGTGGACTTTCTTGCTTTCCATTTCCTACTTTATAATATTCGTCCCATAATGTCTGTTGAATTGGCAAATACGACAAGGCCTTACAAGCATAGTCGTTATTAGATAGACTTACAAAATGGTAATTGGTAAAAGCCTCAGGTACAGTAGAAAGATAAATGGAACCTTTGCCTTGTCTTATTTCAATAAAATTGATTTTTTGATTTGCATTCTTTCCTAATACAATTGTTTTAGATGTATCAAATTTAACGAAATAAGTGTTTGCAATTCCTTTTTGAAATACATAATCCTGTTTGTTCTTCAAGGATGGATTTACAAAATTAATTCTTGCTGTGTCATGCGGTTTATATAAATTTGATATCAAGTTAGAATCTTTTACCACATCAGTTTTAATGTCGAAATAGTCATCCGTATTAATTTTTAAGGTGTCTGCTAATTTTCCTGAAAAATAATTTGCGGCCACAAAAACCCGATTACCTTTTTCCACAAATTTCAATAATTCGCGGGTATCTAATTTATCTGGTCCGAACGATTGATTGATAAAAATGTAATTACATTTTTCAAGTTCTTTACTTTTCAATGAATTATAAATTGGAGCATCTATCGTTGTAATAATTTGATAAGGGAATAGTGTTGTCAACATTTTGCTCAAAGCGGAAGTACCAAAAGGAACATTATCTTTTTTCAAATAACTCAACTTCCAATCGATTGGTTTGGGTGCAAGCACTTGTAACAATATTAACGTTACAAAAAAAATAAAAAGGGCTACTATATATCTTCTATTTCCTCTCGTCACTTCTAAATCTTCTTCATGCGTTATTCGATTCCAACTTTAAATTCTTTGAATCTTTCGATAGTTTTTCTAAAACTTGGTTCATCTAGATGAAAGTCGCCATACCATATGAATTCGTAAGAAATGGCTAATTCATTGAACATTTTGGAATACCTTGTGTTTAGAAGCTCCATGGAATAGTCAGAATTGGTTTTGTCAATCTGCCATTTGATGACTTTGTGTTCGGCTAGTCCCTTCAGGAGTTGTAGAAAATGTAAACGGACCGCCTTCCTAAAATCCTTTTGAGAAATGGCTTCTTCAATCAATTTATTAAAATTGATTTTATTAATATCGTTATCGAATTCTTTAAAATCAATATCCACAGAAGCACCCTTGCCATAAAAGAGGGCGCGAATATTGTTTTTCAGTAAGAGCACAATTATCAATACCAATGAAGCTACAATAATTGCATATTCAAAAATATGCCAACCGATCATTCCCCCTTTTGATTCGAAGATTTTTCCGATTTGTCTCCACACCCATTCCCAAAACCTGTCCCACAATGATTTTGGTGCTGGACCAATTCTATCGTAACGATAATTTTTATCTTCCATTAATTTAGTACGTTCATCATTAGTGAGTTTTCTAACATCCACGTGTGCTGTATCCAAATTGAGGGAAGATGCCTTTTCTGTTTTTGCTTCTGATTTATAACTAAAGATTAAGATATAACCAAACAAAACAAAATAGATGATTCGTTTAGAAATGTTGCTCCACATTGATTGTTGGTGTTGTGCCTATTTCATCAATTCGTTCAAACAATCCTTTTCCATCATTCTTTTCGGCAAGACTAAAGTAATGAAACCCACTGATGACGTGCATAACACTATAAAGTGTAGTTGTACAAAATGTACAAACAGTTGCAACTATTAGAAACGACACAGAAACTTCATCGGTTGAACCTTTCAATCGAGTAAACATTAATACCATTTGATAAGCTGCTTGAGGAAGTGCAAACGCAAAATTAGCAATCATCACTGCGATGCCTGCACATACAAATATTACCCAGGTCCACCAAAAGTTTCCTCTTAATGCGTCTTTTGTTTTCGTAAACGACTCTGATACACTTATCCCTTCGTTCATCTTTACTAAATACATAGCCGAAAGCAGCCACATGATTGGAGGTAGTACTATCATTAGACCAATGACAAGAAGAAAAACCAATAATATTCCCAAAGCAGGAACACCACTAGAGATACCAATGATAATACCTACTATAACAACTAAAATGAGGATGGTGGTGAAGGTAAATGATAAAAAAATGGAGAGTACATTACCTATGTTTTTAATCACTTTAGTACTTACCTCATTCATTGTTATTTCTTCAGGCCCCTTTTCATTGTAAATGATCATGAATGAAAACACCGTATTCACCATCATTAGACTTGCAACAATGGTAGCAATGATAAAAATAGCATAGGTCCAACCAAACTGATCAATGATGCGAGAAAACGCATTGACATTTGAGCTAAGCTTGGCTAACGACATCATTGAAATGGCATGTGATTGATAAAATGCACCAGCGATAGAGCTTATTAATACAAATGGTCCTGCAATGAGAATGAGGCATTGGAAAAACATTTTAAAATTCTGTCTTAAAAACTTGATGGACACATTGAATGTCTCGGTGAAATCACGGGCCTGCCGGAAATTAATTTTCTCTTTTGTCATCTATCTAATTTTTCATTTTTACTAATTGTTCAGCCTTTTTGTTTAAACGAATTGGGTAAACTATGAAATACCATATGATGAAACTAAGGGAGGAAAGAATAATACTTAGACTTAACCACATGGGCATATGAGCATATCGAGTGACGAACCCTTCGAAAAAGGCAGCGGTAATGAACACGGGTACAAGACCAATGCTTATTTTTACTCCTTGTTTTGCTCCATTAATAAAAGATACTCCTCTAGAATAAGTACCAGGAAACAATATGCTATTGCCCATTACAATACCTGCACAACCTGAAATGATGATAGCAGATATTTCTAATGTGCCATGTATCCAAATTACCAATACCGATTGCAGCAATAATCCTTTGGCATAGAAAAAGTATTGAAAAGCGCCTAACATAAGTCCGTTTGAAAATAAAAGATATGCTGTTCCTAAGGAAAATAAAAGTCCGAATGTGAAACACATGAACGAAACATAAATATTATTAACCGTGATGCCAATAAACATATTAACTTGATTCATGCTTTGGTATACTGCCATTGGCTCGCCTTTATCAATGTTGTCGAGTGTCATATTTACATAACTATCGCCAAGTATGAGCCTAATAAAATTGTCGTCATAAGCGGCAGATACAATACCAATGAGCATGGCTACTATAAAGATGATGAAGGCATATAACAATTGTTTGTGAGAATTTTTAAAAATGAATGGTAATTCGTAAGTCCAAAAGGTAATGATTCGCGATTTTTTTTCCTTTTTGCTTTTGTAAATCTCTTGATGAACACGCGCGGCAAGTGAATTGAGGTATTGAGTGGTTTTAGATTTAGGGTAATTGGTTTTAGCATAAGACAAGTCATCGGTGAGTTGAATAAACAAATCAGCCATCAAATCGGGATTGGCAGAAGATTTTTTATTCATCATTCCTTCGAATTCTTGCCACTTATCGGCATTCTGTTTTAAAAATGTTATTTCTTTCAATGTATAGTTTTGAACAAAAATAGTCGATTTTTCGAAATTTAAATTTTGTAAATTTATATAAATTTCAATCGAAATAAAATCTATTCATTGTTCACTCTCTTTTTTAAAATATATTTGTAATCCTTATTATGGAGAATATACGCATACAAACTTCGCAAAATGTAGACATTGAATATGAATTGGCAAGTATTGGCGACCGCATACTTGCTACGTTGCTCGATTATGTTTTTTTTGTTGCTTATTTTTTAGTTGTGCTGCTTATCAACACTTATACAAAAGGATATATGGTGAAAAATGTGGCTTTGATTGTGATATGGATGTTGCCCGTTTTGCTTTATGATTTGGTTTGCGAAGCATCATTGCAAGGCCGATCGTTCGGGAAAATAATTATGAAAATAAAGGTTGTAAAAGTAGATGGTACACCAGCAAGTTTTGGTGCATATCTTTTGCGCTGGTTACTTCGCATTATCGACACACGATTGCTTTCGGGAGGGGTGGCGTTGATTGCCATATTAATTAATGGGAAAGGACAACGAGTTGGAGACATGGCCGCAGGTACTACTGTGATAAAACTAAAACATCGAGTAAGTATAAACGATACGATATTGAACAAACCTATTCCTGAATATCAATTGGTATTTCAAGAGGTATCGAAATTAACAGATAATGATATTGCTATTATCAAAGAAGTGATGCTCGTATCGCTAAGGACCAACAATACGGAAGCAATTGACAAACTCGCTAAAAAAACAAAAGCGATTATGAACATTAGTTCGAATCTAAAGGACACAGAATTCCTCGCCACGGTGGTTCAAGATTATAGTTTTTATAATTTCGACAGATAGCGTTTTGACTACTTCGCAAGCTACATTGATGATAAAAAACGAAGCCAAACGATTGGGCTTTGATTATTGTGGAGTTTCGAAAGCTGGATTTTTGGAAGAGGAAGCACCACGACTCGAAAATTGGTTGCGCAGCAATATGCAAGGAGAAATGAATTATATGAATAATTATTTCGACATGCGACTCGACCCTCGATTGCTTGTACCGGACGCTAAATCGGTGATATCATTGTTGCTTAATTATTACCCTGCGCAAGTACAAGCGGATGCTGAAGCCCCTAAAATAAGTAAGTATGCTTATGGTAAAGATTATCATTTTGTGATAAAAGAAAAGCTGAGTGAATTGCTCAACTATATCAACACAACGATAGGAAGTGTGGATGGACGCGCTTTTGTTGACTCGGCACCGGTGCTGGATAGAGCTTGGGCAAAACGAAGCGGGTTGGGTTGGATAGGCAAGAATAGTAATTTGATAAACAAGCGTTCGGGTTCGTTTTATTTTATTGCCGAACTTATTATCGATTTGGAACTTGATACGGATATTGCGATGAAAGATTATTGTGGAAGTTGCAACCGATGCATGGAAGCTTGCCCTACACAAGCGATTGTGGCTCCGTATGTGGTGGATGGAAGCAAGTGTGTTTCGTATTATACTATTGAACTAAAAAACAACCTACCTGCTGAAGCAAAAGGGAAATTGGATAATTGGGCATTCGGGTGCGATGTGTGCCAAGATGTGTGTCCGTGGAATAGGTTTGCGAAACCGAATAATGAACCTCATTTTCTACCTAATGAAGAATTGCTGGGCATGACAGCTCGAGATTTTTATGAGATAACTGAACAGACTTTTAAGCGCGTGTTTAAGGATTCGGCTGTGAAACGAACCAAGTTTGGCGGACTAAAAAGGAATCTGGAATTTTTGAAGCCCGATTAGGACTTTGTGATGTTTTTAAACACTTCCTTGATTACGTCTTTGTATTGATTTCCGTAGGTGGTTAAGCACCACATCATCAACATTGTTTTTTCGTCAGGCTTTAGCCATTTTACGGCTTTTATGAGTTCTTTGCGAAAAAGTGTTTTATCGAAACTCACTTTTTCAAGTATTTTTTTACTTAATTCAAACATGACTTTAGTGTTTTATTAAGGGTTAATAACAAACTGGGGTACGAAAGTAGAGCAAGAAAATGAAAAAATCAAGAAAATAGTGTAGTATTTTTAAACCGTTGATGTTTGGTAAGTTCTCGAAAAATAATTCAAGGTGTTAGTTGACAAGGCTTATAACCTTGTTAGCATTGGGGTTAAGTTTGTTAGCAATGCCCGTCATGTTGTTGTCAATGGCCATGATGTGGTTGTCAATGGTAATGATGTTGTTGTCAATGGCCATGATGTGGTTGTCAATGGTAATGATGTTGTTGTCAATGGTAATGATGTTGTTGTCAATGGCCATGATGTTGTTGTCAATGGTAATGATGTTATTGTCAATGGTAATGATGTTGTTGGAAATGAGGTTGACTTTGTAAGAAATGGTAGGGAAGCAAGCTGAAATGAATATAGGTGTTTGATTATTAATGCTTTTTATGTGTTTTAAGGAGGTGTTTTTCTTCAAAAATGGAAAAAAGTTACTGGTTGGTGAGTTGGTTTGGTATACATATATATATATGTGTATGGGTTGGGAATTTGAATTTTGGAGTATATTTGTGATTGAAATGACCTCACCCCCGGCCCCTCTCCGAGGAGAGGGGTGACGGAGTAGGACATTCTAGGTGTTTGTGGCGAGACGCCACATAATGATAGGCACAGGCGAAACACGCCTGCGCCTGCGGGATTTAATAAACATGAAAATGAACGAAAATATACGAACGGTTTTAAAAACTGATATTGATAAATTAAAAACCGTAGTTGATTCATGTGAATTGTTTCCATCTGAATTTTTGGATGAAATGATTTCTGATTACTTGAATAATGCGGACTCTGAAGAGATTTGGTTTACGTATATTGAAAACAAAACACCAACGGCTATTGGATATTGTGTTCCAGAAAAACTAACAGAAGGCACTTATAATTTATTAGCAATCGGTGTTTTGAAAGAGTGGCAAGGTAAAGGAATTGCTAGTGAAATGATGAAATATATTGAGCTATTGCTGAAACAAAAAGGTGGTAGAATTTTAATAGTTGAAACATCGAGTGATGATGCTCAAATAGCTGCTCGAAACTTCTATAAAAAAATTGGTTACTCCCAAGAAGCTGTGATTAGAGACTTTTGGAAAGACGGAGAAGACAAAATTGTTTTTTGGAAAAGGCTTTAAGAATTTGAATTTTGGAGTATATTTGTGATTGGAATGACCTCTCCCCTTTATCCCTTCTCCGCAAGAGAGGGGTGAAGGAGTAGGACATTCTAGGTGATTGTGGCGGGACGCCACATAATAATAGGCACAGGCGAAACACGCCTGCGCCTGCGGGAAAAGTTGCTGGTTGGTGAGATGGTTTGGTATACATATATACATATATGTATGGGTTGGGAATTTGAATTTTGGAGTATATTTGTGATTGGAATGACCTCACCCCCGGCCCCTCTCCGAAGGAGAGGGGTGACTGAGTAGGACATTCTAGGTGATTGTGGCGGGACGCCACATAATATTAGGCACAGGCGAAACACGCCTGCGCCTGCGGGAAAACTTTACGAAATACGAATGGGAGGAATTTACGAATGGGAGGATTCCGAAGAGTGACGCGCTGCATAACTGCACCCGATAGGAGCGAAAAGCCCGAAGTGCGTGGGCTGGTGTGGTGGGCGGACTTGTAGCGGATAGCGGGAGGAAAGGTAACGAAGCGTGAGAATCTGCCTGCCATAATTTTAGTTGTTGGTTGTTGGAGGTTGGTTGTTAGATTGGGGTGAGTTTGAAGGGGAAAAATGCCGTTTGTAATGGATTTCTACCGTTGAACAAAAAGCGGTGGTGGTGTAATTATTTACAGTAAATTCGCATCCAAATTAAAATTAGTTATGATGAAAAAACAATTAATAATAGTATCGGCAGTTGCGGGAGCGGTGACGCTTGCATCGTTTATAAGCGATGGCAATGGAGCTAAGAACACGGGTATCGATGTGACGAACATGGATAAGACGGTGAAACCTACGGACGATTTTTATCACTTTGTGAATGGAAATTGGTTGAAAAATAATCCGATTCCGGAGACGGAGAGTAGATGGGGTAGTTTTAATGAGTTGGATAAAACCAATAAAATGAAACTACGTACGATACTTGAGGCTGCTGCGGTGAACAAGGCTGCTACGCCTGGTAGTAATGAGCAGAAGATTGGTGATTTTTATGCGAGTGCGATGGATTCGGTGAAACTGAACAAGGATGGTGTGAGCCCTTTGAAGGATGAGTTTGCGGCTATTGAGAAGATAACGAATACGGATGAGTTGGTGAGAGCGATTGGTCATTTGCATTTGATAGGTGTGGGTGCTTTGTTTGGCGGATACGTTGGGCCTGACCCGAAGGTTTCTTCGGAGTACATTACTCAGTTTTATCAAGGTGGATTGGGTTTGCCTGACCGTGATTATTACACGAAAACGGATGAGCGTAGCTTGGGAATTCAGAAGGCTTATAAGGAGCATATTGGTAATATTTTCAGGGAGCTTGGCGACCAACCTGCGGTGGCTGAAAAGAATGCTGCGGTGTGTTATGACATTGAATTGAACCTTGCGAAAGCTTCGATGACGAGGGTGGAACAACGCGATCCTGAAAAAACGTATCATAAAAAAACGTTGAAAGAATTGGACGAGTTGACTCCGAACATGAAATGGAGTATTTATTTCGAGACGGTTGGAATAAAAAAAATAAGCAATGTGGTGGTTGGTCAACCTGATTTTTATACTGAAGTGAGTCGTGCTTTGAAAGCGGTGCCGATAGCTGATTGGAAAACTTACTTGAGATGGAATTTGATAAACGAAATGGCGGGTAAACTAAGCGACAACTTTGTGAACCTTAACTTTAAGTTTTATGGCAACACTTTGAACGGAACACCAGCATTGAAGCCTCGTTGGAAACGTTCGTTGGAAGCTACTGATGGTGCATTGGGTGAAGCGTTAGGAAAAATATTTGTAGAAAAATATTTTACTGAAGCAAGTAAAAAACGTGTTGGACAAATGGTGGAGAACTTGATAGCAGCTTACAGAGTGCGCATCAATAGCCGCGATTGGATGAGTGCTGAAACAAAAAAACAAGCGATGACCAAATTGGACAAAGTGATGAAAAAGCTTGGATACCCTGATAAATGGAGAGATTACAGCCCATTGGAAATAAAACGCGACTCGTATGTACAAAATTGTATGCGTTCGAACAAATACGAATTTGCTTACATGGTGAACAAACTAGGTAAGCCAATTGACCGCACGGAGTGGGGAATGACACCACCAACGATAAATGCTTATTACAATCCATCGATGAACGAGATTGTGTTTCCGGCAGGTATCATGCAACCGGTGTTTTTCAATCCTGATGCTGATGATGCTGTGAACTACGGATGTATGGGAGCTATCATAGGACACGAGTTGACACATGGTTTTGATGATGAAGGTTCGCAGTTTGATGCGGATGGAAATTTGAAAAACTGGTGGACTGATGATGACAAAGCAAAGTTTAAAGTGAAAACAGATATGCTCATAAAACAGTTTAACGACTATGTAGCGATTGATAGTTTGCATGTGAACGGAGAACTTACTTTGGGCGAAAACATTGCCGATTTGGGAGGATTAACGATTTCGTATTATGCGTTGAAGAAATCGCTGGAAGGAAAACCAGCACCCGCTTTGATTGATGGATACACTGCCGAACAACGTTTCTTCTTATCGTGGGGACAAGGATGGAGAATAAACATGAGAGATAAAATGTTGAGAAATAGAATTCAAACCGACCCTCACTCGCCAGGTATATTCCGCGCTAATGGTGCACCAAGCAATATGCAAGAGTTTTATGATGCGTTTGGAGTGAAAGAAGGAGATAAAATGTATCGCCCTAAAAAAGAAAGAGCCGAAATTTGGTAATTGTTTTTTTTAATTGTTGATGAATGAAGAGAATGCGCTGCTGTAAAAAGTGGCGCATTTTTTTTGTAATTTATTTCGAGCTGAGATTGGCATATATGGCCAGGTATTCAGCAGCATCAATCTTTATCCAATTGCGTTGATAGTCGAAAGTCATGTCGTAGATAAAGTTTCGGTCGGGCAATATTTTCACAGTGAATTGATGCAAGGTGTACGTGCTGCCGAGCACTTGAATTTCTTCCCATTGAGTAGAGGAAATGATTTTGAAAAAAACTTTGTTGTTGGAGTATTTTCGGTATTGAGGATATTCGATTTGCTGATTCATGAAACAAAAGTAAATTAAACAAATTACATAGTACACATCTGATTTAAAATTTATAATTTCGTGCAATGCAATCATTCCTCGAACAACTTGTAATTCACCTCACCGAAAAGTACAAAGACGACATTAGCGAGTTGTGCATTGTGCTTCCTAACCGAAGAGCGGGCTTGTTTCTGAAAACACATTTGGTAAAACATCTAAAGAAAACCTTTTGGGCACCAGAGGTAATGGCTACCGAAGATTTTGTAGCATTATTGGCTGAGGTAGAAATAGTAGATACCACTACCCTATTATTCGAACTATACGAAACTGTGAAAGCTGTGAATGGCATCGAAACCGAAAGCTTTGATGAGTTTAGCAAATGGGGACAAATATTGTTGAACGACTTTAATGAGATAGACCGCTATCTGGTGGATGCGGGACAACTGTTCGGAAATTTGAAAGACATTAAAGAACTCGAAAACTGGACATTGAATGCAGAAAACTTAACCGAATTTCAAACGAAGTATCTTCAATTCTGGAAGTCGTTGAAAGAATTTTATTTCAATTTTCAGAAACGACTGCTTGATAAACATGAGGCTTATCAAGGATTAGCGTACAAGTTGGTGAGTGCTGATGTAGAAGAACGAGTAAAAAAACATCCTTGGAAAAAAATAATATTTGCAGGATTCAATGCGTTGAACAAAGCAGAGGAAGAGCTGATTGAAAAACTATTGAATGCCGGAAGAGCTGAAATAATATGGGATACAGATGCCTATTACATCAACAATTTGAATCAAGAAGCAGGAAGGTTTATAAGAAAGTATAATGAAACCGGAAGGTTCAAAAAAATAAAAGAACAGAATATAGTTGTTGAAGAAAATTTATTGGCCACCGAACCAAAAACAATAACCATAATAGGAGCCGCTAAAAATGTGGCACAAGCCAAGGTTGCAGGAAATCTAGTGGATACACTGAAGCAAGAAAATAGTGGACTTGAAAACACGGCTTTGGTGTTGGCAGACGAAAATTTATTGTTCCCGGTGCTTCATTCGTTGCCAAGTGATTTAACGGATATAAATGTTACGATGGGTTATCCATTGAAGAACACACCCGTGGCAGGGTATTTCGATTTGATTTTCAGTCTTCACGAAAACGGAATGAAGTTCGGCAAAGGAAAAGCTACGTATAGTTTTTATCATACCGATTTGATAAAACTATTGAGCCATCCCTACACCTCTATTCTATTGACAGGCGACAACTCGGATGCATCGATAAGAAAAGTGATACAAGCCATACAAACTAGAAACATAGTGTTTGCAGGCTTTTCGATGATAGAACGTATTTTTATTGAATTCGAAAAAGAAAAGGAATTTGAAGTGTTGGCAAGGTTACTGAAGCATTGGAAAAGCCCAGCAGACGCTATAAAATGCATCACTAGCTTGATTGACCAATTGAAAAATGCCATCATCAATCAACGCGAAATACAATCGGAAAACAAGGCGAGTTTGGAATTGGAATACCTTTTTGCTTTCACAAAAATCATCAAACGAATTCACGATTTAACGATTGATTACAATACTTTAATCAATGATATTAAAACTTTGAGAAGTATCATTAATCAGATTGTAAGAGGCACCACTTTGCCTTTCTATGGCGAACCTTTGATGGGACTACAAGTAATGGGAATGCTCGAAACGCGAACGTTGGATTTTGAGAATGTGATATTGCTGTCGTGCAACGAAGATATATTGCCATCGGGCAAGACGGTTAATTCGTTTGTTCCATTCGAATTAAAACGACATTTTGGTTTGCCAACCTACAGTGATAAAGATGCCATATTTGCGTATCACTTTTATCGCTTGTTGCAGCGGGCAAAAAATATCTATTTGCTTTACAATACCGAGAACGATGACTTTGGAAGTGGCGAAAAGAGTAGGTATTTAACACAATTGATTTATGAACTGCCGAAAGTAAATCCGAGTGTAGTTATCAAAGAGATGTTGGTGAACATTCCTGTGAAAGAAGAAAAACACAACCATACGATTAGAATAGAAAAAAGCGCTGACATCATTGAAAAACTGAAAGCGAAAGCTGAATATGGATTTTCGCCATCGCTGCTCAACCGATATCGCAATTGCACGTTGCAATTTTATTTTCAGGCAATAGCTGGATTGAAGGAAGTGGATGAAGTGGAAGAAACCATTGGTGCAGATACTTTAGGAAGTAGCATCCATAAGGTTTTGCAGAATTTCTACACACCTTTCATTGGAAAGAAAATAGTGGCTGACGATATAAAAAAAATGAAACCGCAAGTTGAAGCGGCTACTCTTGCGGTTTTTGAAGAAGAGTATAACAAAACAGAAATAAGTTTTGGTAAGAATTTATTGACATTAAAAGTTGCGCTGAAGTTCATCAATAACTTTTTGAATGAAGAGATAAAGAATATTTCGAGCAATGAAGCCAATTCTAAACCTACCATCATCAAAGCTTTGGAACAAGAATTAGAAACAAACTTAAAGGTAGGCTCTCAGCAAATAAAAATAAAAGGCAATGCCGACCGTATTGATACTATTGGGAAATTGACACGTATTATTGATTACAAAACAGGATTAGCTGATACCAAAGAACTGAAATTTGAAGAATGGGATGAGATAAGGACGAACACAAAACTCGCCAAAAGCTTTCAGTTGCTAATGTATGCATTGATGTGCCAAAAAATGAATCCTGCCATACAAGAACATCTCATCTCAGGAATTATTACATTTAGAGAATTAAGCGCAGGATTGAAAACTGTTAAAGTAAATCAAAGCGAGGAATTGAATGTGGATGTGCTCAAGGAATTTGAAGAACAAGTAAAACTTCTGCTGTCGGAAATCTTCAATCCTGATATCGCTTTCGAACAAACCCAATCAATTGAAAATTGCGAATACTGCCCCTTTTTAGGAATCTGTAACCGCTAATAACAGGCCATTTTAGGCTTATTCGTTCAGCGCTTTCATGTAATCGTCAGCAAAATTGGTTACATTTTTAATTTCATCAATTTCCCATTTGTTCAAATTCTTTGTCAAGGTGTATTCAAGCTTCATTTGTGAAGGGAATTGAAAAACTAGTTTCGTGGTATTCTCCTCAGATTTCTGACTAATAACCTTCGCCTTGTCAAGATTCTTAAGATCTTCGTCATACTCTTGCGAACACATAATTAAGTCGTAATCGAATGCCTCTGGAGGTCCATCGTATTGAGGAGTTGTCTTAAATTCCTCATCATATTGCTTAAAATTGGTTCGCCAAAGTTGAAGATATTTTTCAGAAAAAAAACCACTCACTTTGAGAGCACTTAAGTATTTTTCGGTAGAGTCGAAGTTGACAGAGTATAGTTTTGTAGAATCTACAACAGCATTCCCGTTATTATTCACCATATTTATTCTGCCAATGGTTGACATGTTTGCATTGTACCATTTAAGAAGAGAAATCACGGTTTGGGAAGATTCTTGCTCAACCTTTGGGCTTGAAGAACAAGCCACGAATACTAAGATTAGATAAATAGTGCCGATTTTTTTCATTTTGCATCATTGAATTGAGTTGGCTAAATTAGGTAAAATAAGCACTCTTGGATGGAGATAAAGAGTTTCGAATACTTGTAAACAAAGGAAGTTCGATTTTTGATTGATTGTTAAAGTAACCAAACAATAAACTTGAGGTAAGAAAGTTAAGCAATTAACCACGGCAATCAAATTCATGTAAAATGAGCAAAAAATAAACAAAATGGAAGTAAAAAAGAAAAATTATTTTGTTGAACCAATTTTTTATTACATTTGCACTCCCAAAAAATAAGTACAAAATATTTTGGCCCGTTCGTCTAGGGGTTAGGACGCCAGGTTTTCATCCTGGAAACAGGGGTTCGATTCCCCTACGGGCTACCAAAAACAGAAAATCCTGCAAATATAGATTTGCAGGATTTTTTTTGAATGTTTCTGGATATTTCCTTACAAAAACACCAGTTTATTTGATTCTATTCTTTCAAACTTACAACTTAACTCCCATTACTAAAATATCGTCAATTTGTTCCAGGTCTTTTCTGTAATCAACGATGAACTTGTCAAGGTATTGTTCTTGTTGTTGCATCGACTGATCTTGAATAGTTTGCAATAAATCTTTAAATCTCTTCCTTGTTAATTTCTTTTGACCAGTTTCCCCTCCGAATTGGTCGGCAAATCCGTCAGTGAACAAATAAATGATATCACCTTTTGTAAGTGTAAAGTGGTGGTTGGTAAATGGCTTGTTATTATCGTACATACCTATAGGTTGCTTATCAGCTTTGGTTTCTTGCAGCTCTCCCTTCTGCATCAACCATAATGCATTATTTGCCCCAGCCCACTCAACTTCTACCTTATCACTTTGATCTTTATAGGTGATACTCACTAAAGAAATATCCATTCCATCCTTTATCTCTTCCTCACTTTTCGAAAATGCTTCGATTACAATTTCTGCTGTTTTATCAAGAATAGAAGCAGGGCGGGTTAAATCAAATTCGCGAACGGCTCTATTCAATGCATTATGGCAAACAACCGAAACCATTGCTCCTGGCACACCATGTCCAGTGCAATCGCAAGCTGCAAAAAGGATAGTAGCGCTATGTTTGCTATTAGAAGGCAGCGTCTCCATCCAATAAAAATCTCCTGCAACAATATCTTTTGGCTTGTATAGAATAAACGATTCATCCAAGTATTGCTTCACAATTCGATTGGCAGGCAAAATAGCTGATTGAATACGCAAAGCGTATTCAATACTATCTGTGATTTCTTTGTTTTTTTGCTCCACTACTTCTTTTTGTTTTTCAACCTCTTTTTTCTCTGCAACAACCTCAGCTGTCCTTTCGAACACAATTTGTTCAAGTTCTTTTTGCTTGTTGCGTAACGAAGCTGTTCGCCAATTAAATAGCAACCAAATAATAACAAGTGCACAGCAGAAGGCTAAACCTTGCACCCACCATTGTTTATACCAAGGAGAAAGAATGGTGAAGGTCACTTCCTTTGGATCGCTCCATTTGTTAGCAATACCCATCGCTTTTACTTTGAATGTAAATTGACCTGGAGGTAAATTGCGATAATCAGCTACACTTGATGTTGTGTTGTCGCACCAGTCTTTATCCATTGGTTGAAGCATGAACTGATATTGAATTTTATGTGGAGCGGTCCAATCAATTGCAGAAAAGTGAAAGGTTAGGTAATTGAAATTATTTGGCAAAACAAGATTTAGTGGATAATTGAAGAACGTAACCACATCGCCATATTTAATTTCATTTAAGTTCTTTCTGTTTTTCCCAGAACCAATCATGAAATTGCCTCCTTTGGATATTGTATCTTTTAAGATATTGTAATCAATAAATTTTTGCTCCAAATCAATATTTGTAAGATGCACATTCGGAGCTTGTGTTGGCAAATTGAACATTTTCAGATCGAGCATTGTTAAGGCCTTTGCACTCCCCCACCACGCACGTCCCTTGCTATCAATAAAAGCACTGTTTTTATTAAACTCATTACCTTTCAATCCATCTGCCTTCGAAAGATTAATAAAGCTAGGAATACCTGAAGAATTCTCCAATTGATCACGTGTAAGGATATCCATTCCTTTATTGGTGGTAATCCATATATTGCTATGACTATCTTCTAACACTGCACTTATTGCTTTACTGCTTAACCCTTCCTTCTCTGTATAATTTGTAAATGGTGTTGTACCAACACCCTCGATTGTTGGATTGTAGTAACTAAGTCCACTATCCGTAGCAATCCAAATGTTAAACGACTTATCTTCAAGCATGGAATGAATGCTATTACTAATCAAGCCTTGTTCAGTAGTATAATTGGTAAATGATTTCTTGTCGAATTTACTCAACCCTTCCTTGGTTCCAAACCAATAATTATGTGCATTATCTTCAATGATTGAATACACCCCATTATTTATTAAACCATCTTTCTCCGTATAGGTTGTAAACGTTTTTGAATCAAATTTACAAACCCCAAAGTTAGTCCCAAACCAAATATTGCCGTCCCTATCAGTTGCAATAGCGTTAACGTTGTTATCAATCAAGCCCTCTGACGTGGTATATTTAACGAAACTATTCCCATCATATTTATAAGCCCCCCCTCCATTTGTTCCAAACCAAATGTTATTATTTTTATCTCTAACAATGCAAGATGTTGAAGCAGGGTATTTATTGGAAGTAAGAAATGGTTTGTTGTAAATTGAAAAAGATTTCCCATCATAGTAACCTAGCTTTTCTCCGTTAGTTCCAATCCAGATTCCTCCTTCTTTGTCTTCTGCAATTGGCATAGAGCCAGCTTCTAACAAACCATTCTCTTCGATACTCACAAATGATTTCAAGGCAAATTTGTTTACCCCTCCATTTGTTCCTAGCCATAGGTTGTTTGATTTATCTTCGAAAAGTGTATTGATGTAATTACTACTCAATCCATCCTTCTCAGTGTATTGAGTAAAGTTGCGTTTATCATATTTAATTAATCCATTGTCCCTACTTCCAAACCAAAGATTACCAAGGGTATCCTTGGTCGAACATATAATATCACCAAAATTAGAATTATAACTGTAGAATGAATTATTATCAAACATACACAAACCTTTTTCTGTACCTAACCAGTAATTACAACTGTTGTCTTGACAAATGCTATATACTACATCTCCAATTAAACCATTCTGTTTGGTATAATGAGTAAAAGACTTTCCTGACAATTTAAATAATCCATCATTATAGGTTCCAAACCATAATTCTGAATTTTTGTCCTCAAAAATACTCTGAATAGCATTGTTACTAAAGCCTTCTCGTTGTGTGTAATTAGTAAACGTTTCGGATTCACGATCGTATTTGCATAATCCTCTCGAAGTACCGAACCAAATGAAATTCGATTTGTCTTCCAAGATATGGAAAACCGAATTATTACAAAGGCCTTCTTTTTCGGTGTATTTAAAGAATGTTTTGCCATCAAACTTATACACTCCATCATTGCATCCAATCCAAATAAAACCTGCGTTATCTTCAATGATTGTATTGATATTATTACTAGTAAAACCTTCCTTAGCTGAATAGAATGTAAATGTTTTTCCATCATATTTACTCAAACCTCCCATTTGGGTTCCTAGCCATATAGTTCCATTTCGGTCTTCACAGATGGCATTCACCACCTTTCCGTTCATCCCCATTTCAATATCCATATATTGAATATTGTACAAAGAATTATCTTTTATACGCATTGGCAATGCATTCACTGGTATCGGCTGTTTGCATATAATTTGTTTGGCTTTAGCGGAAACAGGTTGAATGGAGGCTACATTATCGCGCCCTGGTGTTGTAATTTGTGGACTTCCAACGCCATTTGATTTAACTGCCGAAACACTAAAAATGTTTGCACCAACTGAAACAACTGAAGGTTTCCCTATATTTACACTACTTGGTTTTCCTGCCGTTTGGATTGTAGGAACGCCTGCATTGTTAACAATAGGTGCAGAAATACCAATGCGCTTGGAGGAATTTATGTTTTCTAATTGACCTTCATTCTTTTTAACTTCCGAATTAGATTTTTCTTTTGATTTACATGAAAAAAGAATGATTGTAAAAAGTACGAAAAGCACGTAGACACTTTTAATACTTCTTTTTGAATTTGGAAAAAAACCCATAATTAAATTTGTTGTTATAACGTGTTATTGAATCTGTGTGTATCTAACAACCCCATTACAAATTCAATTGAAAGAATTGCATCAATTAGATTGGGGAGTTATGGATCATCTAATAATTAATATATGAAAAGTTTTATCGATTATATATTAAATCTCCAGGTGTTTTTGATAGTATTTTCTTAATATTGAAATAGGATACCACCGTGGCAACTGAAATAATAATGAATAACAGCAAATATGTTCTAATATCAAACAATCTAAAATAAGCAGTTTGGTCTTCAATGTTGAGATAGGAACTAAAGACTTTCTCAATAATTTTACCTAATGAATATGCAATTACTAATGAGAATATTATGCCAGTAAAAATAAAATTCAGCATTATTCTCAAATAAATATTTATCGACTCTTTATCACTTAGTCCGAAAGCCTTAAATGTTCCCAAATTCATTTTTACTTTGTTCAAGTGTGTTTTTAGAAGATTTGAAATAAATAAACTGATCGCAAGAATTGAAAACACAATAAGCAACAAAGATATTAGCAAAGTCATTTTTGCAATGTAGTTGAAGTTTTTCTTTTCTTTCACTGCGCCTGAATCAACTGCAATGATATTTATTTCTTCTTTTACATTTTCTCCGTTCAAATTCTTTAGAACGTATTTCGAAAAAGATTCAACCGAATCTAAACCGTTTTTTCTAAAATTAATACACAAGTAATCGTTATGAAATTCAACCTCCGGATCAGGCGCAATTCCAAAATCAAATATCCTTATAATTTTGTTTTCGTTTTTCTTATAAAATTCGGATTGGGCAATTTTCTTAAAGACCAACTCTGTTGTAGCGTAATTGTGAGGCTTTGCAGAAAATTCAACACTGACTTCGAATCCTTTTGCATTCATAATTTCACATTCATTCTCCCAATTTACACTTACTTGCAAAGGTCCTTCCTTTTCATCAGCAGGTGTTTCATCATTTGAAGCACCAGGTGATTCCCCCTTTGCAATATCGGATTCTCCAGCATCCTCACTCTCTGAACCATTTGACTTATTCATTGCTGAATGTGAAATATTCTCCTCAAGATTAAATGTTGGTTTCAATTTCTCAATTTCTTTTCCAAACTCTTTGGCTAGATTTTTATCCTCAACAAAAAAGATTATCCGTTTAGTTTGTTCTTTAAAGTCAAACACACACGTTTCGTGGTTAATATAAGACTGATAGAAAAAAGTGGTGATTAAATAATTATTCCTTCCTGGTATCTCCTTTATTACAGCTTTAACAG
>Ga0194047_10000684_pt1 | contig 21885 bp, 18 predicted proteins | sample JunL225m_MetaG_2_FD_160070 | JGI IMG/M metagenome (GOLD analysis project Ga0194047, IMG submission 160070) | Anoxic zone freshwater microbial communities from boreal shield lake in IISD Experimental Lakes Area, Ontario, Canada - Jun2016-L221-5m | ecosystem: Environmental > Aquatic > Freshwater... | reverse complement strand
CTCTTAATCAACAAATCCTTTGTCGTTGGAGATGTGTTTGATTTTTCATCATTTTTATCTTCCATTTATCTAATATTATGGGTTTTTATAAATTGAAAAAAATACTAAAGAAAATGGGAAAATCATTTATTAAACAATCTATCGAATCTTTTGATAACTTTAATAAAGGAAAACTATCTAAGAAAAGTATTGGCGAGCTCGTTCGAGCCTCGCATTTTTCAACTCCGTTTTCTATGATAATTTTACTTTTATTTTCACCTAAAATACTATGCCAATTTTTATTGTTTTATCTGATATTATTATCATTGAGCTTTTTAATATTTGATGGTTGTTTTCTAACACGAATTGAACAAAATTATTGCGAAGACGATTTTAGTATCATAGACCCTTGCCTTGAAATACACGGTATGGAAAAAACAAATAAAAATAGGTTTCTTATATCCATCCCAATAGGGATAGTATATACAAGTGTGGCCTTTTTGATTTATTTTATTAGATTTGCCAATTAAGCTTATGTTGTATGTTATTATTGTGAAACTATATATTTTTAAAAAATATATAATTTGAATTTATATATATATGAAGAGTGAAACGGAAGATACAAGTGTAAAAATGTGTAAGGATTTGTCATTTGAAGACTGTCAATTAAATATTTTAAGAGATGCTATGGATAATGCGGAAAAGAATTTATCTAAGAAAGTAGCACAATCACCTGTTGTAAAAAATATATTTACAATTATTGAAACTTTTATTTCAAAAAATAAGCTTATGATTTATGGTGGAACAGCCATCAATAACATTCTCCCCCCTAAAATGAGGTTTTACAATACCGATGTTGATGTACCCGATTACGATGTGTTTTCTCCAAATGCAATTGCGGATGTAAAAGAATTGTGTGATATTTTTTATCGCGATGGATACAAAAATGTTCAGGCAAAAACTGCAAACCATATCGGAACTTACAAAGTATATGTGAATTACATACCAGTTGTCGACATTACTCAGATGGATGGGAGGTTGTTAGACAGTTTGTTTAAAGATAGTATAGAGATAAATGGACTTCATTATTCCCCCATCAATTTACTTAGACTTTCAATGTATGCTGAATTATCTCGCCCCGCGTCTCAACCATCTCGATGGGAAAAGGTGTTTAAAAGACTTGTTATTTTGAATAAAGCATATCCATTTTATTACAATAAATGTAGAACTTCAAAAATGACAGGTAGTCGAGCGTTGAATAAACCCGATTTCTTAGTTATTCGTAATGCTCTGATTGATAAAGGGGTTATATTCATAGGTGGGTATGCCAATACACTTTTTGGGAGATATATGAAAAATGTCAATAAAAAATTTGATGCTATAACTCATTTCGATGCTATAAGTGAAAACCCAAGAGATGTTGCACATTTTGTAAAAGAGCAACTTGATTTTGTAGGTCATTCTAAGATAGTTATAAAAAAACGCAAGGCATATGATGAACTTATACCACCAAGTTATGTTATTATTTTAAATGACCAAGTTGTTTGTATTATCTATAAAGCTACACATTGTTATGCTTATAATCAAATTACAATCAACGATAAAAATGTAAATATTGCAAGTATCGATACCCTTTTACATTTTTACCTTGCATTTTATTATGCATCCAATACAAAATATAAATCATTTTACAATCCGGAAAAGTTATTATGCATGGCTCAATTTTTATTTGAAATTCAAGAACACAATAAGCTAAATCAACACGGTTTATTGAAAAGATTTGTTATTGAATGCAAGGGGCATGAAGAAACAAGAGAGGAGTTGCGACAAATATTGAATTCCAAATATCACGAGTTGAAAAAAACACCAAATAAAGAAGAAACAGAAAAATACTTTCTGAAATACTCCCCGGGAGAAAATACACGATCTGATACATCCAATGTTTATCCGGAAGAGTCAACTAAACCTCGAAAAAGTTCAAGTAGAATAAGTACTATGCAAAAACGAAAATCATTAATGGAAAACGATAGTGATAGTGGAAGCGATAGTGACAGTGATAGTGGAAGCGACAGCGATAGTGGAAGCGACAGCGATAGTGACAGTGATAGTGGAAGCGACAGCGATAGTGATATCGAAGATAAAATTGAACCTGAAGAAGAAAAATATGAAATTAGAGATGAAATTGAAAATGAAAGGGGTAGTCGGATGGATAAAGACTATATAGATAATATTGTATCTAAAACGAGGTCTAAAACTATATCAAAGTCTAAATCCAGAAATATATCGGAATTGAGAGAAACTATTAAAAGTAATAAAAATAAAAATACAAAAAAAAATCCTAAGAAGAAGGGGAAGGTTAAGAAAACGAGAAAGGCTGGTATTGGCAGTCTTTTTAGCTTTTAATAATACCATTGGCTCTGTAAATTTCGGTTGTGTATTTTTTATCTACTTTATAACCAAATATACCCAATAACCAAAGTACTAAAATACAGACTAAAAACGATAAGAGATGTGTTGAATCATTGTATGCTATCGTTATGTTAAACATTGTATAAATAATGGAAATATACAATATATAATTTTTGTTTCGGTAAAGGAAATTTCTTAGATACCAAAAATAAGTAACAGTATCTTGTAATCGGAATGTAATGGGTTTATACATGGGATTACCTTGACAAGATGGCGGTTGGGTTTTATTTTTATCGGGTACTATTTTTTCAACCCCATCTGTTGTAGTTTGATTGGCAAACATAAATTGACAACCATCATTATATGTTTGTATATATTTGGAGACTGTGCCTGTTAATGACAAAGGTATGAATAATGTCAATACAAATGTAAACAATGAAACAAATAAAAATGCAATTGCATAACCACAAATAAGTAAATAAACAACAAATAGTCTGAATGGATTTATAAATTGCAAAGAATTTATAGACCACTCAACTGCAAGAGGTGGGTTATCTGGTGTTGTATTACTGTATGTATCTATAACTCGTCTATCTGAAAATAATTTTGGGATTTCGGAAATACTTGTAACAAACAATACGATTGTGGATATAATCGCCATTGCATACATTATAATTGTTCCGAATATTGAATATAGAATAAACAGGTATGTTTCGTTCCATTTAGAAAAGTATGAAATAAATATGTTATAAAGAAACAAATTGGTATTTACTGTTTCTGATATTACAGAATATGCATAATATGCAATGTAATGTGATATACTTGTATCCCAATTATATTTTATATCATCCTTGTTTACGGATGATTGTGGGCGTGACGGTGATGTATTCCCCATATAAATACTTTTAATGTCTTGGTCCATATCTGGAATATTTGTGTTATACGGGGGTGATGTAAAGTAATTATATAATGACCTTAATTTTGGTAATGCCAATATAGCCCGATATATATTATTAAAATATATTGGAGAATTAATGTCATTTGATTTAGTTATAATGGGTTCGATGGTAATAAAAATACTATAAGCTTCAATAATCTTAGATGGGGATATCCATTTGAATGGGTTAAATAGATTGTTGCGTATATTTATTCTGGACCAAAAACTTGGTGTCTGGGTTATGATTTGTAGAATATCAACTACATTATTCCTCATATCGTTTTCAGGTATGTTTGGTGGTATCAGATGTGGGTCACTGACAAAAGATGTATTGGTCATAGATTTACTGATTATGGTAATATATGACAATATGGACGATACGAGTATCATTACACTTACCGTAATAATTGATGATTTCATACTTGAAACAAATGTAGAATCGGGTGTTGTATCATCCGTAGTTGTTGAACTCATAAAGTATGTATATATCATTATGTTTTAATATTTTATCTAATTCCTCGAGTTTATTTTATCTGTAATGACAAAAGTATACAGATAAAATAATAATATGATGATTTTGTGATGTTAATAAATAATTATTATTAATACGCCCATTTCATTCCTGCATTTCCACTTTGTATTTGAAGAATATTTATCCTTTCTTCAAAGAAATGAAGGTCGTAATTATATTGATATATATTCCAAGAATTTTTATTTACACCTATAATTTGTTTTGATTCGGAGTCACAAATTACTGTAGATTGGGCCAGGAAATTCGTAGGGGGTACAATTGTGTTAAATTCTAATTCAATTATATGAAACCTTACCATATTAATAGCTCCAGTAGGTTGGATAATATTTCCAGTATTGAGTTCAAAGTTATATACATATAATCCTTCTGGTGCATAACCAGGTGTTTGAACATATTTTCCAATATAATTGTATACTCCAACAGGTTGGGTGTTTTCGCGATATGAACCATCTAAGAGAATTCCCAGGTCTACTAATATATTTTTTGTATTGTCAATCGATGTTACAATTGTATTATATAATTGATTTGTCCCTGGACCAGGATATGTCTGACCGTCTATGATAACATTATTTGGGGCTTGTGTTATATATTCGGGTGGATAATTATATGGAAAATTTGAATAATTAGACCACTCGTTTCGTGTATTTGCATCACTTCTTTGGAAGTAGAACATCCATGCAGATACCATTCCATTCGAATTTACTTCAATACGCTGAGCAGTAGTGACATTATAAAAAATTTGTTCATATACCTGTTTTATTAAATAATTTTGGTCATTCAATGCAAATAATCTTCGCTCGTCGTCTGATAAAAAACAGTATGTAGATGTCAAATGGATATCTGTGTTCCAGCTTGTTTTATCGGGATAATCAGAAAAATCCTGTTTATAATTAGGTGGGGGTTGTATAAAACGGGCTAATCTGTTATCGGGATTATTGAAATTGGGAGATATATATGGGTAATTATTTTGAGGGTCATCTACATCACGAATGACAAATAATTCAGAAATAGGTCTGAATGTAACTGTTATATGCAATTCGTTATATTGCAATGAAACCAATGGAAATGCCAATTGACTTTTCATAGTAAACCAATTATTGATGGGGATATATAATGGCCTGGCTTGAATAGAGGGTTCGGGGATATAATCTTCGGAAATATAAAAAGCATTAGGGTAATTGCCATTATTTAATCCGTAGTAAGCTGGATTGTTTATTTGGGGGACATTTCCAGACATTTCATCAAATAATTTTCGTTTTGTCCCAGTAAAATCTCTTTGTAATTGTGCAAGTAGATAATCTCCTGAATATCTTATAATTTCTTGATTTCCACAATATACTACAATTTGAGAAATCATTTTAGCACCGATGTTTTCAATCCATTTAAATTCAAATGGCCTCCAAGGTCCATTTTCTTCAACTGGTGGAAGAATTCCACTCCATATATTAGGTAATGATACAACTACATATGTTTCCATTAACAAATCACCATAACGACCCATTTTAAAATCAAATGTTGATTCTTCATTTAATCTAAGAAATTTAGAACCATCATAATCAATTCTAAATTTCTGTAATCCAAAATTTGTATATTTAGCATAAGTTGTTTTAAAAAAGGTTTTGGTGGGATTGCCATTTAACCAACAATTCTGCTGACTTTCAAAGACAAGATTCATTAACCCTCCAGGCATTTGAATATTATTTTGAGTAAGAATGAAATTTTAAGCATTTTATATTATATGATGAATAATACAAAGTGTAATTTTTTACCAGTTGATAGTTTCGTAAATACCATATTTAAAGGTATGACAAATGAAATGCAATTGGTCTGGCTGTGCTTTCTTTTTTCAATTATAAGTTTTCTTGTATATGAAATATTCACTCCACCGGTAGATGTTTTTGGGTTTTTTGTGGGCTGGATTATTGTCCTTATTATCAGTTTACTCGACTTCAAACCAAACACTCCAACAAATAATAGGTTATATATTTTCCAAAGATGGATTACACCCATATACGCTATCATAACAATTACTGCCATTTTTTATAAATTATTTAGTTCAATATTATCGCCCGATATGATGTATTGGATGGAAGCATTTGTTTTTCTTTTATCACTATCTCTATTCATTCCACTTTATGATAATAATTCCACAAAGAAATTATACTTTGGTGTATTTGGATTATCTTTTATAAGTTTCTTAGGTTATTGCTTTTATAAAGCAATAAATGTAAAAACACAAGAGGGGTTGGATAATATAAATGGATTATTACCTATCCCACCATCTCCAACAGAATACAACTATTCTTTATCAAGTTATTATGTAATGACTGCTGCCGACTGTTGTATGGATAGCGGTAATCGAAGTGTCAGTTTGGATTCATTGAAAAAGGTAATAATGTCCGGTGCTCGATGTTTAGATATGCAAATATTTTCTATAAATAACATATCCACTGTATCATTCTCGTCATCATCGGATAATTATAATTTCATTGATATAAATAATTATATATCATTTGGTGATGTTATGCGTACAATAGCTACTTGTGCATTTCAGGAAGCAACATGTCCAAACTATTCAGACCCACTTTTTATCCATCTGAGAGTAAAAAGTAAGAACGAAGAAATGTATAAAAATTTAACAAATATTCTTAGTTCATATGTAAATTATATGTTAAACTCACAATATAATTATACAAGCAATGACCCTGTAAATGTGCCAAATATGGCTCTACCACTACTTCGAAACAAGATGGTAATTATTGTAGATAATTCATACCCTGATGTTTTGAATTATAAACCTATTATGGAATATGTCAACATAATAAGCAACAAATCATTTTGCCAAACACTTAGTTACACAGATTTTATAAATACACCTGACATAGATACATTAATCAATTTCAATAAATCATCACTATCAATTGTCTTGCCAAACAAATCTACTACTATGCCACCTTCTCAAGTAAGTGTAAATATCTCAAAAACTAATTCAGCGGGTGTTCAAATGTCAGGTATTGTATTTCAAAACAATGAACCTTCTGACACGAAATTTTTTACCGATGCTAAATACGCTTTTGTGTTAAAACCTCCAGAATTACGCTCATCTCCACCTGCAGTATATGAAACAACCCAACAACCTATCGACCCCAAACCCGTAACAACAGGTGTTCAAGGTGGATTGTCTATCACATTATAATCTGCTTCGCTGTTATGGTATATATAATTTCTTTGATAATTATACAATATTAATGGACGATAATTTTCCATTTGTTAGCATATGTACACCCACATTCAATAGAAGACCATTTATACCAACTCTAATTAAATGCATTGAAAACCAAACATATCCTCTCACAAATATGGAATGGATTATCATTGATGACGGTACTGACCCCATAGAAGATTTGGTAAAACATCTTACATATGTTACATATGTAAGATATGAACGAAAAATGACTTTGGCTTCTAAAAGAAATATAATGAATTCTTTCGCAAAAGGTGAATTTATTGTATACATGGATGACGACGACTATTACCCACCTCAAAGGGTATATGATGGGGTAACATCCCTCATAAACAACCCCCAATATTTGATTGCAGGTTCAAGTGAATTACTTATCTATTATAGTCATCTAAACGAGATATGGAAACTTGGGTCTTTTGGAAAAAATCATTCAACTGCAGCTACATTTATTTTTCGAAAAGAACTACTCAAGTTAACAAGATTCAATGAAACACAAGAGATATCTGAAGAAAAATTCTTTTTAAAGAATTATTCAATTCCTTTGTTGCAATTAGACCCTTTAAAAACAATACTTGTATTCTCACATACTTTAAACACTTTCGATAAAAAAAATCTGATAAAAAATGGAGTTAATATAACTAAAACAAATTATAGAGCAAATAGTATAATTACCGACGAATTTATACAAAATTTTTTCATAAGAGATTTATCCAATCATTTATTGTATTATAAATATGTATATCTCCCCAATAAAGAGGGGGTTGCACAACCAAATATAGGCAATAGTGGATTTCGAAAAACATCCGGGTATGGACAAAGTAGACAAATGAAATTACAATTTAGATAACTAAGAAATTGATATCTTCATTCAAAATAAACATCATTGTATGAAATTTTATACTATCATCCCATTTTGTTTCATTTTCTGGTTTTTGTATAATGGTATATTCTATATTTTTTAATGGAAAATACCATTCGCACCAATATACCATTATCACTACAAAGATAATTTGTAAATACATTTTGATAGTTTGATAGTTTGATAGTTTGATAGTTTGATATTCATTTTTATTTTAAAATATTTTATATACATCTCTTATAAAATGAGAAGAAATTATCGTTCATGTATACAAGACACATATATATGTCCAAGTGAAACAGTATGTCAATCACCCAATATTACAATAAATACCGCCGGTTCTACTGGACCTACTGGTTATACAGGTTATACAGGTATGCAAGGTCCGGCAGGTAAATCTTCAGAAACAGGATCGACTGGTTATACTGGATACACTGGATATACTGGACACACTGGACCACCTGGTAATGCTACAAATACAGGATACACTGGATATACAGGTTATACAGGATACACTGGATTTACTGGATACACTGGGTATACAGGTTATACTGGCCCCAAAGGTGATACCGGATACACTGGATTTACCGGATACACTGGATATACAGGTTATACTGGCCCCAAAGGTGATACCGGATACACTGGATTTACCGGATACACTGGATATACAGGACACACCGGAGTAACTGGATACACAGGATACACCGGATACACTGGACATACTGGATATACTGGACATACCGGGTTAACCGGATATACTGGGTATACGGGTTATACCGGATTTACGGGTTATACTGGACACACTGGACACACTGGAGTAACTGGATATACCGGATATACTGGATATACTGGTTATACTGGATATACCGGAGTAACTGGATATACAGGTTATACTGGTTATACGGGTTATACTGGACACACTGGAGTAACTGGTTATACCGGATACACAGGATACACAGGTTATACTGGATACACTGGTTATACTGGAGTAACTGGAGTAACTGGATATACCGGATACACTGGATACACTGGTTATACTGGATATACTGGATATACTGGATTAACAGGTTATACAGGATACACTGGATACACGGGTTATACTGGTTATACTGGTTATACTGGATTAACCGGATATACTGGTTATACTGGATTTACCGGATACACTGGATATACAGGACACACCGGAGTAACTGGATACACAGGATACACCGGATACACTGGACATACTGGATATACTGGACATACCGGGTTAACCGGATATACTGGGTATACGGGTTATACCGGATTTACGGGTTATACTGGACACACTGGACACACTGGAGTAACTGGATATACAGGATTAACTGGATACACTGGATATACTGGATACACCGGTTATACAGGTTATACAGGATTAACTGGTTATACAGGTTATACAGGTTATACAGGTTATACAGGTTATACAGGATACACTGGTTATACAGGATTAACAGGTTATACTGGTTTCACTGGTTATACAGGTTACACTGGATATACGGGACCAACAGGAAATTTTGTCAGTGGTTCTGATTTAACAGTCGGAACATTAAATGTTTCAACTATGACTGTTACTAATACTGCTACACTTCCAAATAGTTCAACTGTTAATGTAAATGGAAATCCTTGGATTGTATTAAATTCTACAAACAACAACTGTTCTTTTTATTATAGTAATACGAATTTAACCAACTTCCTTCCAATTGGAACAAATACTTCAGATTTTGTTGTAGGATATAATACTTATACACAAGCTACTACAAGTGCACAAAATAATTTTATTTATGGAACAAATGCCGCACATAACCTACAAAACGGTTCATTTAATGTAATTATGGGACCATATTCAGGTTATACTATAACAAATGGCGGAAATAATGTAATTATAGGAGGCACTGCTGGATATAATATTACAACTGGTGGGACTAATGTATTTATAGGTCGCAATTCCGGTTTTAATGTAAAAACAGGTGGCGATAATTGCTTTTTGGGTAGTAACAGTGGTATGTTTGCATCAAATGGTGCAGGTTCAAATGTTTGTATTGGTTATAATGCGGGTGTAACAGGTGCTAATCAAAATAATACATTTGTAGGTTCGGGTGCAGATGGTGCTGCAAATATATCAAACTCTACCGCTTTAGGATATGGTAGTTATTGTAGTGCATCAAATCAAGTTGTATTGGGAACTTCCAATGAAACTGTATATACTCCTGGAATAGTTAATATAAAAAATAATGTTTTATTGTTACAAACACAACTAATATCGTCATCAATTAATATTACAGCCTTTCCTATAAACAATATTTATTACATTACTCCAGGTACATCAGCTATACTCATAACATTACCTACCCCCGTACTTGCTAATCTTGGTGCTAAAACAACTTTTAGAATTACCTCAGGTGATGTCAGTACAACAGGAAATGTTTCTTTAACATCTGTGGCTCCTATATATTTACAAACTTCCAACACACCAGTTGCCACACCATATATATTTTATACAGGTAGTGGTACTACTTGGGGCACCCTAACCCTTTGTGTTTTAGTTAACGGTGGAATATACGGTTGGTATCAAGTATCTTAATTAAAAAAATCACTATGAAGATTTGAATGAATACAAAGAATTGAATATGGTAAGGTTTTATAAATAAAAATAAATAACAAATTATTTATAAAATAAAAACACACGAGTGAACCTTATAATAATTATTATCTATTATTTTATGTAATAATAAGATATGTATAACTCGCGATATTTATCTCCATATTGTCAATCGCCTAACATTATTATAAACACATTTGGACCAACAGGAAAGACCGGACCAATTGGTCCACAAGGTATGACTGGAAGCAGCTCAGCAAGTACGGGACCAACTGGATATACTGGATATACTGGATATATTGGCTATACTGGATATACCGGCGAGGATACATTTATAGGTGCAACCGGATACACCGGATATACTGGCTATACCGGATACACTGGATACACTGGTTTCACGGGCTATACTGGTTATAAAGGTGATACTATGGGAACAGGGGCAACTGGATACACCGGTTTCACGGGCTATACTGGTTATAAAGGTGATACTATAGGAACAGGGGCAACTGGATACACTGGTTATACTGGTTATAGTGGATACACAGGTTATACTGGTTATACTGGTATGACCGGTGATACCGGGTATACTGGATACACTGGATACACTGGTTATACTGGATACACGGGTATGACTGGTTATACAGGTTATACAGGTTATACTGGATACACTGGATACATTGGTTATATTGGAGTAACCGGAGATACTGGTTATACTGGATATACCGGTTATACAGGTTATACAGGTTATACAGGATGTACCGGAGTATCTGGATACACTGGATATACGGGATATGTTGGTTATACTGGTATGACTGGCGATACCGGATACACTGGTTATACTGGATATACGGGATACATCGGATACACTGGATACACTGGATGTAGTGGATTAACTGGATATACTGGATATACCGGATATACTGGATATACCGGATACACTGGTGATACTGGTATGACTGGATACACTGGATACACTGGATGTAGTGGATTAACTGGATATACTGGATATACCGGATATACTGGATATACCGGATACACTGGTGATACTGGTATGACTGGATACACCGGTTATACTGGATACACTGGATATACCGGATACACTGGTGATACTGGTATGACTGGATACACGGGTTATACTGGATACACTGGATATACCGGATACACTGGTGATACTGGTATGACTGGATACACAGGTTATACAGGTTATACTGGTTATACTGGTATGACTGGTGATACTGGTATGACTGGATATACTGGTTATACTGGTTATACTGGTTATACTGGTATGACGGGTGATACTGGATACACCGGATATACTGGTTATACTGGTTATACTGGTTATACTGGTATGACTGGTGATACTGGTATGACTGGATACACTGGTTCATTTTATATTCCAAATATTATCACGGTTGGTAATTTGATTGCATCAAATATGAATATTAATAGTAATGCTATAATTCCTAAAAATACTACATCTATTTATATACAAGGAAATCCTTGGGTTGTAAATCAGCCTAATAGCTGCTCTTTTTATTATAATAATAAAAATTTATCCGCTTATACTTCTAACACTAACCCAAATACAGATTGCATTATTGGATATAACACTTATAAAAATGCTAATGTAAATGCACATAATAATTTTATGGTTGGATACAATGTTGATACGAATATTACATCCGGGTATAATAATATTATGGTAGGTTATAATATAGCAGCTAATAATACAACCGGACATGATAATATTGTATTTGGAAATAGTAATTTATTAAATATGACAACTGGGTATAATAATATTTCTATAGTATATAATGCAGGGTATGAGAATAGAACCGGTTATGAAAATGTATGTGTAGGTAATTATAGTGGAAACACAAACAACTTACCATACACTTATAATGTTTGTATTGGTCGTCGTGCTGGAGTTTATGGTGTATGTAATACCAATACATTTATAGGTGCATTAGCAGATACAACTAATCCTACACCTAATCCACCTATTACAAACTCAACATGTTTGGGAATTAGTAGCATAGCTACACAATCTAATCAAATTGTATTAGGAACTGTTAACCAAACTATATATTTTCCAGGAATACTTACTATAGCTAATAAAAATACAATTAATACAACATATTCAATACCATCTACAACGACACCAAACATACAACTCACATTTCCTCTATATGAAACATATTATATTAGTGTAACTACTTTAAGTTCAGCTTTAACAATATTATTACCCGACATATCTTCAAATTTAGTTGGATATCTTGGTTCCACTGCAACTTTTAAAATTGTATCTACAAATAGTAGTTCATATAGTGTTTCGTTGACTCCGTTTAATTCTTATATATATTCGGGGACTTCAAGCACTCAAAATGCATCATATACACTTTACGATGGCAATGGTAATACTTTGGATTACGCAACCTTTTGCGTTTTAGCAGATAATACGGGAACATTAGGTTGGTATCAAATTGCTTAAACCTACTACGATAAATATTGATAAAAGCAAAGTAGTTGGAAATATACTGAATTATACCCCCCAAAAAATAAAAAGTATGTGCGAAAATAATGTCGATAAAATTAAGGTAATAATTGATAAAGTGAATGATGATAAACTTAACACTATAATTCCTGAAAATACAATTATAAATAAACAAAAAATTGATTTAAATATTATCAATTTAACCGAACAACAAACTACACCTAAGATGGAAACTAAACAAACAAAGGGATTAAATCGTAATACTATTGATAAATATTACACAAAGGATATTATTGTAGAACTGTGTTTAAATCTCGTTAAAAAACATATACATATAAATACAGATGATTTAATTATAGAACCAAGTGCAGGTAATGGTTCCTTTATTACAGGCATTAAATCATTATCAAGTAGTTTTAGATTTTATGATTTAGAACCAGATAATAACGAAATAATAAAACAAGATTATTTGCTATATGACTATGATAGTATTAAGGAAACTTTTAGTAAAATACACATAATAGGTAATCCTCCGTTTGGTCGTCAATCTTCATTAGCGATTAAATTTATAAAAAAATCTTGTGAATTTTGCGATAGTGTTTCGTTTATATTACCTAAAAGTTTCAAAAAGGATAGTTTAAAAAAAACATTTCCATTAAATTTTCATCTTATATTTGAAATAGATTTACCCGATAAATCATTTTTAGTAGATGGTGTAGAACATAATGTTCCGTCTATCTTTCAAATTTGGAAAAAAAAAATATCTAATAGAGCAGTAAATGAAAAATTAGAACCAGTAAATTTTATGTTTGTTAAAAGGGATGAAAATCCTGATATTTCATTTCGGAGAGTTGGTGTAAATGCTGGAGTAATAGATACAGTTGTGGATAAAAAAAGTATCCAATCACATTATTTTATAAAATTTACAAATGGTAAAAGTATACAAGAAAATATAACACAATTATCTACAATCACACATGATTTCAATAATACAGTTGGTCCAAAATCTATATCAAAACAAGAACTAATATTAAAATTCAACCCATTATTGAATTTTAATTGAAAAATGATGTGATAATATTTCGAAGATTATTTAAATAACATAATGTATTATTTTCAAAACCAGTTTCAAATAGCTTGTATGCTTTATTTTTTTTGCTTTTGAATTGTATTTCATTACAAACTATGCATAATAACTTACTATTTTCGTTATTATGTTTATTATTTTCTATATATTTTGACCCTCTGTTAATTTGCTGTCCTCCTCTCCATAAATCTAATTGGTTCATACCAATGATAATTTTATTAGTTGAATTTTCCAGAATATACCAATCTGGTATTTCAGTAGTAAAATGTCCATCGCATTTTTTTTCAAAATAAATGACAAATCGGTCTGCATCTAATTCTAATTTTGTAATAAATTGTTTTACTATGTTATTAAACTTATTGCCTCTAATAACACCCTTTGTTCCTGCTGGTATTAGCTGTAATGAATATTCTTGTATTATTTTTTGTCTTGTTTCGTCATCCATATATTTTCCCAATAATTCACTCAGTTTTTTTATTTCATTTTTAACAGAATTACAATTTTTATATTCACACATTAATTTTGCGTCAGTTAATTCTTCCAAAGTTTCATAACAAACTTCTTCTTTTATTCTCGTGTTAATTTCTTCCATAGATAATTTAGCTTCAATGACGAGTTTATCCTGTTGTTCTGTCATATTTATATAATAATGTAATACTTATTTGTTTAAGTATTACATTTCAATTTTTTGTAAAAATCGGCATTTGAAAGGTAAAAATGTCTCGGTATACTCATCTATCTAAAATCTTTCTTTACATGTTCGTGTAAAATGTTTACATTGTATAAAACAATCATCAAATCATTCCGTTTATCCACATCCGTGACACTGTCTATTTTACATTGTAATTTTTCCTTCAATAACATAATAGAATGTTTGTAATGGTCTACCTTGAATTTCATACCCTCTTTATTTGCCAATACAATCCAACCCAATTTTTCAAAAAGATGAACATACCATTTCATCAATCCGTGAGTTGTGGAAGGATATTCACATTTCTTAGATGATTTGTTTCTGGACACTCGCCTGCGTTGAGTTTTGGGCATTATAGTATATATAATTAAAAAAATGATTTGGGGATTGGTCTTTTAATGAATGTAAAAATAAGTTCAATAATAAGATTATAGAATCAGATATGGCAAGCGAAAATCAAGAAATTTCTTCCAAATATCAAATGAAAACGGATAAACAACATATTTTGGATAATCCTAATATGTATATTGGTTCTACTCAAACAATTGATGTTGATATGTGTATTTATGATGATGATGCAAAAAGAATTATTACTAAGAATATTCAATTAAATCCTGCATTGTATAAATTATTTGACGAAGCTATTATCAATTGTCGAGACCATTCCGTGCGTATGGAACAAATGTTGGAAACCAGTGGAACAGGTGGTGGAGAGTCAAAGGAAGATTTGGAAACAAAAATATATCCGGTTTCAAATATTGAAGTGGAAGTTCAAGATGATGGAACAATAGTTATGTTAAATGATGGAAATGGCATTGATATTATAAAGCATCCAGAACATGATTTGTGGGTTCCTGAAATGATATTTGGACACTTGAGAACATCTACTAATTATGACAAGAATGAAAAGCGTATTGTAGGTGGTGTTAACGGGTTGGGTATAAAACTAATCTTTATCTGGTCTGTCTTTGGGGAAATTGAGACAGTCGACCACAAAAGAAGGTTAAAATATACTCAATCATTTGAACAAAATTTAGAATTAAAATCTACACCCAAAATTGTTCCGTATAAAAACAAACCCTATACAAAAATAACATTTAAACCTGATTATGAAAGATTGGGGTTATCTGGATTAACACCTGATATGATTCAATTATTTCACAAGCGTGTTTATGATATTGCATCCGTTACAAAAAAGAATGTGAAGGTAAAGTATAACAAAACATTATTGCCTGTTAAATCGTTTCTCCAATACATTCAGTTTTATTTTTCAAATGAAGAAAAGGTGAATGTTGTTTTTGAAGAAATCGGCGAACGATGGGAGGTGGGTGTCGCATTGAGTGAGACGGGTGAATTTCAACAAGTTAGCTTTGTAAATGGTATTCACACAAGCAAAGGTGGAAGACATGTTGAATATATACTTCATTTGATTATTCGGCGTCTATTGAGTATATTGAAAAAAAGAAAAAGGTAAAGGTTCAGTTAGCCAATGTCAAAGAACAATTACATCTCTTTGTTAGATGTGATATTGAAAATCCTTCATTTGATAGTCAAACAAAAGATTTTATGAATTCTCCTGTAGCTAAATTCGGCTCTTTGCCAAATGTTAGTGATAAGTTCATTGAAAAGATAGCAAAGTTGGGTGTTATGGAAAATGCGTGTGCATTAAGCGAATTAAAAGAAGCTAAAAATGCAAAAAAAACCGATGGTAGTAAAACAAAACATATTCGCGGAATTCCCAAATTGGTTGATGCAAACTTGGCCGGGACCATTCATTCTAAGAATTGTACATTGATTTTGTGCGAAGGGGATTCAGCAAAAGCCGGTGTAATATCCGGTTTATCGAGTGAAGATAAAAACACGATAGGTGTATATCCATTAAAAGGTAAGTTGTTAAATGTAAGAGGTGAGAGTGTGACAAAAATATCCGAAAATAAAGAAATTTGTGAAATTAAAAAAATAGTTGGTTTGGAAAATGGTAAAGTCTACACACAAGAAGTCATTAACAGCAGTTTGCGATATGGAAAAATTCTTATTTTAACTGATGCAGATGTAGATGGGTCTCATATAAAAGGGTTGATTATCAATCTCTTTCATAGTGAATGGAATACATTAATTGATTCCAACTTTATCGGGTTTATGAATACACCCATTTTAAAGGCACGCAATAAAAAGGATGTTTCTGTATTTTACAATGAAAGAGAATATGAACTTTGGAAAGAAACGATGGGGGAACGGGTAAAATCGTGGGATATCAAATATTATAAAGGTTTAGGTACGAGTACTGCAACAGAATTTAAGGAGTATTTTAAATCGAAGAAAATGGTTTGGTTTGAACAGGGAGACACTTGTAATGATTGTATTGATATGGTGTTTAATAAGAAAAGAGCAAATGATAGAAAAAATTGGTTGGGTAAATATGACAGAACCAATTATGCAAACAATTCACTGGAGACTATAACATATACTGATTTCATTGATAAAGAATTAATTCATTTTTCAAAATATGATTGTGATAGAAGTATTCCTAATTTAATGGACGGGTTAAAAACAAGTCAGAGAAAGATATTGTATGCTGCATTCAAACGAAACCTAACAAGTGAATTAAAAGTAGCCCAATTTAGTGGGTATGTTTCGGAGCATTCCGGGTATCATCATGGCGAAATGTCGTTAAATGGTGCAATTATAGGAATGGCGCAAAACTTTGTCGGTTCAAATAATATTAATTTATTATCTCCACTTGGACAGTTTGGTACAAGGATTGGTGGAGGTAGCGACCATGCATCCGAAAGATATATATTTACAAAGCTTGAACCAATTACTCGTTGTTTATTTCCCAAAATGGATGATAATATTTTAGATTATCTCAACGACGATGGTGTGGTGGTGGAGCCTGTATGGTATGCACCAATTATTCCAATGGTTTTAGTAAATGGTGCTTGCGGTATTGGAACAGGATTCAGCACAAATATTTTGTGTTATAATCCTATTACCATTATTAGTTATATCCAAAGTAAACTTCTACCTGGAACATCTGGAGAAGAATTTGAATTCATTCCATATTATCGGGGATTTACAGGTCAAGTTATCCCAGTGACCGCGACTTCTAAGACAAAGGGAGTAGAAGGTATGAAATTCTTGGTAAAAGGTATATATTCAAAAAAGAATGAGAATGTTATTGTTGTATCAGAGCTACCAATTGGAATGTGGATTGATACATTTAAGGAGTTGTTGGAGAAATTGTGTGCTACAACAGATAAGGATGGTAAGAAGTTGACGCCCCATATCAAAAATTATGAAGAAAATTGCACGGACAAAACGATACACTTTACGATTACATTTATGAAAGATAAGTTAGGGGAATTAGAAGCAATGCCTATAGAAAATGGTGTCGACGGTATTGAAAAGTTGTTAAAATTGTATTCCATAGAAACAACATCTAATATGCATTTATTTGATAGCAACGATAAACTAAAGAAATATAGTTGTGTGGAAGAAATTATTGATGATTACTTTGGTGTCAGGTGGACTGTATATGAAAAACGAAAGGAGTATATGATAAATATGTTGGAAAATGAATTATTGTTTTTGAGAAACAAGGTTCGTTATATTCAAGATACAATCGATGGAATTATCGACCTAAGAAATAAAAAGAGTGATTGGGTAACAAATATGTTAGAAGAACGGGGATTTGATAAAATAGAGGATAAATATCACTATCTTATCAAATTACCTATGGACTCGGTTACAGAAGAAAATATTGTCAAGCTCAAGAGGGATTTTGAAATAAAAACCGAGGAGTTGCAAACTTTGAGAGAAACTTCTATTACTGATATGTGGAACAGGGAATTAGTTGACCTTTATAGATTATGTAAATAATCATAACAAATATAAATTTAGTGCTTTCTTGACCTACCAGCCCTACGCGTCTTGTGTTTTCGGTGATGCTTTGGCGACTTATGTTGTCTGCGACCACGACGCATACTCATAAATTTAAACATATTTTTTAATCTCATTTTCTTTCCACCCTGTTGTCCCAACTCCTGTTGAAGTTGTTGCTGTTGCTGTTGGAGTTGTCTTTGTTGTTGTTGAAGTTGTTGTTGTTGTTGTTGAAGTTGAGCCTGTTGTTGAGCCTGTTGTTGAGCCTGTCCTTGGCTCTGTCCTTGACTCTGCGATAGTCTTGGACCGTATCTCATATGGTTACCACCTGACTGACTAATATCAGCATAACCCAATCGTGAACCGTTGTTTCCGTTAGACATCATATTATATTATATATTATAAATATATTTTATTTTTCTTTTTGTTAAAAAAATAAAATATGTCAATGGATAAATAACGCAAAGATTAATTTATTTCCCTATTTTCATTATATGTTTTACAAAATAATCAGTTGTCGTAATTAAGTCGAGCAAGGATTATTTACACCGTAAGTTACCCCCTCCCATGCAGGTATTGAGTTGCAGTTGGAGTACCAAGTATATTTTAGACAGTTTGCATTAGTTCCCGTATAATAATCGCTTGTAAAATATGGGTTTACACAAGAGTTTAATTGACTGCTTGACAGACCGGACTTCTGTAATGTATTTGCCATACCAGGCATAGCTTTACAAGTAACATTTCCATCGGTAGACCCAGTTTGATAATAATAGTCTGGGCATATAGGTATAGTTGGTGGGTATGGCATATTGTTCCCAGTCCGTGAAGCGATAAAATAAAACGAAACAATTGTGATTATAAGTAATACAATTAGAATGATAATAACAATTGACTGAAACTTCATATATATTATAATTGTGGATTTTATTCTATTCGTGTATTTTAAACAGAATGAATGGAAGAGTCGATGCACCTATACCAAAAAGAAATCTCGATTACGGCAACAATATGAATAGCCTTTTTGCTTTGCAAGATAGAATCCCAGCAAAGCAATGTATTTCTCTTAGAGACCCCCTCGAAGGAATATGGACATCAAATGAAATATCAGAGCGTTTCTTTTCTTCCACCAATATGGATTACCTACAAAGTGAAATACGAAGTAGAATACATAAACGAACTGGTGGAAAATATACTATTGAAAACCAAGATTGTACATCATTGTTTGTTATAATGAGAGCGTATTTCCTTCAATATTCAACGAACAACAATGACCATATAGAAGAACAGTTACATCGCCTCAATGAGAATGTATTGGCATATTGCGTAGATAATGTATATTCCGAACTAAAGATGTATGTAAAATATTTACACGACGCATCTACATTGGCGGTTCCATTAAGCACGCCTATTTTGGCGAATATGAAAAATAAAACATTAGAATTTAAAACCTGGTTTGGATAATGATGTCTTTTATTCTCATCGTATAATATAATATATATGTTTCTTTCTAATATAACAGATTATACCAATACAAGTGATTATCTTCCTATACTAAATGGTATCGTTATTATTGATGTTATAGTTGTATCTCTCATTATAAGTGGAATATTGCGTTCTAATCTACTTCGCAGATGGTATGAAACTTACAAGTTTGCAGCATGTTTTCTGGATATTACTACTTTTTTGATAACCATAATCATAGCCAGATATGTATATTCTTTTTGGGCATCACAAAACAATAGTTATGGTTTTACTTATTCAATTCCTATATTTATTTTTATTGCAATATTATCTCAATTTGCATACGATTTCGTATTTTCAGGTGTTATAACTAATATGCCGTATGGACATAATGATGTCGTAGATGGTTTCAAACGATATGCCCATAAATATGGAGGGTTTGCATTTTTATTTAACTCTATTTGTATGACTTTGATTATATTGGTTGCATCTTTGATTAGTAAACTAAGTTTGAATTCAAATATTATACTTTTTATATCTCTCATTAGCTTATATCCATACATTTTATACACCACAAATTAATTTTCCATTTTACTACAAGTTGTAAATCATTTTTGATGTAAACTCTGTATAATCGATGATGAAACTTATATTATGTATATTACCACCAAAGTTTGTTATAATGTATTTTCTAAACTAAAGTAATAGGAATTGAAAAATATATATCATTTGCATTACGATTATTTGGATAATCTAATATTGTTGGAAATTGGATTTCTTTCATTTCAACTGATGTATACTCGCAAAGGTTTTTATTGATATATGTAACTTCAAATACTTCTGGTAAGGTAATTGGTGGCATTAATTCGTTATTGATAGTAACCGTTCCATCATAACTTCTACCTGAAAGCAGGTGTTTTGGAATATCTCTGTCACAATAATTATTACCGTGTATGTGTATAATATAATGTGATTTATTAAGTTTCTTTAACATGTTCATACGATAAATATCAAATGGCCAATGAAATTCTATAACTATTTGGCTGAATTTTTCTAATTCCGTTCGTGTCATGGAATCTATCCAATTGAATTCAGAACCTTCAATATCCATTTTTAAAAATATTTTATCATTATTTTGAATGTATTCTTTTAAATTTGTGGTTGTTTCTGTATTCGAAGCCCCTATATTTTTAGGAATCCATTCAATATCATTTGTATGAAGGGGGCAAGAATTTATAGTCCCATCAAATGCTATACATTTTATTTTATGAATATTCAAGAATGCATCTTCAAATCTAATATCATTTGCTATACCACACGAAATAAATAAATCATAAGAAAACCCATCTGCAATAACATATCCACCATCTTCGGTGGGTCCGACTCTAACCAAAGTATTAGGTGTTATATATGTATTTAAAATGCTATAATCAAAATTGTTTAATTCAGAATGATTGTAATTATTCCAATCTGTATATTTTATTAAGTCATCATTTCTTATAATACATACTTGTTTGTTTTCACCTCCAAAATAATCAAATATTGGTTCGGCATTATATTTTTTTAATGGTAAAAAATTACTATTTAATCCTCTACCAGTTCCAATATATTGATTTAATTCTAAGTTATCGTATGTTTGGCTACCGTTATTTGTAATAATAATATATTTGAACTTTTTCATAACTAATTTATCAAG
>Ga0194047_10000681_pt1 | contig 21961 bp, 14 predicted proteins | sample JunL225m_MetaG_2_FD_160070 | JGI IMG/M metagenome (GOLD analysis project Ga0194047, IMG submission 160070) | Anoxic zone freshwater microbial communities from boreal shield lake in IISD Experimental Lakes Area, Ontario, Canada - Jun2016-L221-5m | ecosystem: Environmental > Aquatic > Freshwater... | reverse complement strand
CACACAGCGCGGCCACTTCCGCCGCGTCATAGGCGGGCGAGTAGGTGACGACGTGTTTTTGGAAATGCTCGTGGGCAAGGCGGGCTTCCCATAACCCCGAGGCGCAACAGCCATCGAGGTCGTCGCGCAGATAGGGAAAGGTCTTCCAACACGCAAACCCTTTGAGCGCCAGCACCAGACGACAGCCTGCGGCTTCCTTCACCTCGCGCAAAAGCGCGGCGTTGCGTTGCAGGGCGGGGATGGAGATGACATACATGGCGGCGGCCAAAGTCTGGCGAAGATGCCGCAGGGTTTCGATCAAAATCCGACGGGTGGGTGTTTTGGGGGACATTGGGGCAGCGCGCACCCATTGGGGAGCGTCGCCATCTTGGTGGCTGCATTCGGCATCCTGCCGAATGCTTTGGAGGATGCGGCTCAAGCAGTGGAGTTGATTTTTTCGTTTTTTGCCTCTTGCGATTTGCTGCGGGAGATATTCAGGCGTAGTGTCACCCGGTGGTTTTATAGAAGTGCCTCGCTCTTCCAATGGACCACCCAAGCCTCAAAGAAAGTTCCCGCCATGACGTCTGAATCGACCCCTCCCGATGACCTGAACCAAGCCAAGGTCCCGGCCTGGAAGAGGGTGGTGGCCCGCTATCAAAAGGCCTCGACCGGGCGTGCGATATGGCAGTTGGTGAACACGCTCGGGCCGTATCTGGCGCTGTGGTATTTGATGTATTTATGCCTCGGTATCTCCTACTGGCTGGTGGTCCCGCTGGCGGTCTTGGCCGGTGGGTTCATGGTGCGGGCCTTCATCATTTTTCACGATTGCGGGCATGGTTCGTTTTTCAAATCCAGGCGAGCCAATCATTGGGCCGGTTGCATCACCGGCGTGCTGACTCTCACGCCCTATTATCAATGGCGCTGGGAACATGCGATCCACCATTCGAGTTCCGGCGATCTGGACCGCCGTGGCACCGGCGACGTTTGGACACTCACCGTGGAAGAATACTTGCAGTCATCACGCTGGAAGAAATTTTCCTACCGGCTGGCGCGCAATCCGTTGGTGTTGTTCATTCTTGCGCCGCTGATCCTGTTTTTGGTCATCAACCGGCTGCCCAATTCCAAGGCGCCGTTCAGGGAGCGGATGTCGGTGCATTGGACCAATCTTGCCGTCATCTTGATCGCCGGCGGTCTGTGCTGGGTGTTTGGTTGGAAAGCCTATCTGGTCATTCAATTGACCGTGCTCATGGTCGCCGGTTCGGCGGGCGTGTGGTTGTTCTATGTGCAACACCAATTCGAGGGTGTCTATTGGGAGCGCAACGACAACTGGGACTACGCCACGGCCGCGTTGCAGGGCAGCTCGTTCTACAAATTGCCCAGGCTGCTGCAATGGTTCACCGGCAACATCGGCTATCACCACATCCATCACCTCAGCCCGCGCATTCCCAATTACAACCTCGAAAAATGCCACGAGGCCGAGCCGCTGTTTCAGACGGTCAAGCCCGTCACCTTGTTCGGCAGCCTCAAGTCGCTCACCTTCCGCCTGTGGGATGAACAACGCCATCGGCTCGTCGGCTACAGTCACCTCAAAACCGCGCGCTTGGAAAGACTGCTGTCCCGCCTCCACCACCGTTGAATTTGGGAGTTTGCATGGGGCTGATTCATGCTAGATTCCTGCCATGCGCACCGCTGTCTACGCCGGATCCTTTGATCCACCCACCAACGGGCACCTCTGGATGATCGAACGCGGACTCGAATTGTTTGATATCCTGATCGTGGCCATCGGCGAAAACCCGTCCAAGCATTACACCTTTTCGGTCGAGGAGCGGCTGCACTTGCTGCGCGCCTCCACCCAGGCCTGCGAGCGCCTCATCATCGTCCATTTCGACAACCGCTATCTGGTCGACTACGCCAAGCTCATGGAGGCCGACTACATCCTGCGCGGCATCCGTTCGACCTCCGACTATGAATACGAGCGGGTGATGCGCCACATCAACTCGGACATGGCACCGGAGATCAACACCGTGTTTTTGATGCCGCCGCGCGACATCTCCGAGCTGTCATCTAACATGGTCAAAGGCCTCACCGGCCCGCGCGGCTGGCAAGACAGCGTCCGCCGTTACGTGCCGCCACCCGTGCTGGAGGCCCTGGCCGCCCGCTTCACCGTTGCCTAGCACGGGGGGCGAACTCCATGGGGGAATTGGCATCAGATCGGGAAATGCCAATGATTCGATAGTTGGCTCACGCGAAGCCGCGAAGAATTTTTTGATTTCTGGCTTTCTTCGCGGACTTCGCGTGAATCTCTTTGAATGATTGAAACAGGCGCTTGGCCTGCGCCTCAGGATGGTTGACCCTGCCAGTTGGGTGGCGCACGCTTCCAGTTGGGTGGCGCACGCTTCCAGTTGGGTGGCGCACGCTTCCAGTTGGGTGGCGCACGCTTCCAGCATGCACCCTGCCGCATCCTGCGGCATGTTCTTCTCTTCACCCGCACCGGGGCAAAACAGGCAGGGGAGCCAGCCGAAAATTGGCTTGCGCCGGCACCTGCGCCCAACTACAAACGCCGCGACACGAGTTTCCAAAGCCATAGTGCGATAAATCTGCACCAAAACCGGAGAAACCCGAAAAGCCGCTGTAGCTCAGGGGTAGAGCAGCTCATTCGTAATGAGCAGGTCGTCGGTTCGAATCCGACCAGCGGCTCCATTGGAACTCAAAGGGTTACAACGAAATAAGCCTAACAATCTAACGGGCATTGTCACCGAAAAGTCACCGAATTCGACCGAACGGCACCGAATCCCGACAAGAGCCGCTTTGATTCGTTGCACCGTGGAACCGTCCTTGCCAGTGATCTTGGCGGTGTTTCTTACCGAATGCCCAATAGATGATCGTCGTTCAAGGAGCCTCTGGCGGAATGAAAACCGGCGGGGGATGATTGGCGGGAAGCCGTTCGACGTGCGGGGCGGCCGCTCCGCATGAGGCCATGAGCTTGATCATGTCTTCAAAAGTCATGTCCAACTCGGTGACCAAGCGGCGGTCAACAACGATGACCGCCCCGAGATGCAGGTGATTGGAGCAAATGAAGACATTGACGAGCTCGATACCATTCGGGCCGTGCAGGTGTTCCTTGACCAGAAACCCGTAGGTGTAAATCCCCGGGGCCGGATACTCCACCATCACCGCCTTGCCAAGGGTCTCGCCCGAGCCATCGCCAAACGGCCCGAGCAGTTGCTTGACCCCCGAGTAAATCGTGCGCGCCAGCGGGATCCGGCCGATGAGACCTTCAGTCCACTTCAAAACCAGCCTGCCCACGAAGGTCCGGCAGGTCAGGCCCACCAGATAGATCCCGATCAAAAACAACAGCAACCCCAAACCGGGCACCGGCTTGCCGATGATGCGCGACAGCATGGGACCCAGCAGGCCGTCGGTGAAATGAAACAGAATCTGGAGCACCTTGATGGTCACGACCAGCGGCACCAGCAGCACCACCCCTGTCAGGAATGTTTTCCGCAGGTGCTCCGTCAACGATCTGTCTTTGGCAACATGCATCCCGGCTATACTCCTGTCCAACGGGTTTCTTGCAGACTGACGAACTGAGGGCTGGCGTCAATGACGGATTTTTCCAAACGTTCGTGCCTCCACCAACGCACTGCCGTCATTTGGGTGGTGTGGCCGCAAGCGGAAACCGAAATTTGATCTCACTTGTTAGTTAGATTAACCACAACCGAGCGAAGCGAGATAGCCTGACTGACTGAAATTCAAATAATCTCAGGCAAATTGCACGGATTTTACGGATTAAATCATTGTTGGAGCCCCTCGGGTTCTCGCCTCTGTCTCAATCGCCCTTTGTATGGCGGCGGCTCCGCCCGTTCCGCTGATTTTGGAATCACGAATTCAAGGGTGGGGGCCAGCGTGTTTCCGTAGGTATCGAGGAGGGTGTCCTTCTCGCCATGTTTCACATCGGAAACCTTGTAGATCGGGCCATTGCGTGTTCCTTGCTGTGCATCGACCGGTTTGCGGAAATAGGCTTTCATTTCATCGAGATGGAACGGGCGGGAGCCACGCCGCCCGAAGACCACCGTCTGGTTGCCGCTTTCATCCACGGCGCGGTCACGGTCGAGACCGCGGGAAATTGACACCGCGGCACCCTCGGTCGGATAGGTTGCGATCAACTTCGGCTCGGGCTTGGGTGAAAAGCCCATATGGCCGGGCACGTTCTCCGGCGAGATGAGTTGCAGGACACGCATGCCATTGCGGCCATCGGCAACGAGGGCATACATTGAGGCGCTCACCGAACCCACTTGCACGTCGCGCACATCGGTGAGCTGCCCGCCAGCGGTGAATTGGCTGAGAAGTCGCGGCTTTTCAGGATTTTTCACATCGATGATGGCGAGACCGGCGGGGCCGTTCGCGACATACAGATAGGTTCTGGCGACATAAAGGCCTGCGGCATTTCCCAAGGCAACGGACGCGCCGGAAAGCGGGATGGGTTTCGCGGGGTTAGAAACGTCGAAGACTTTCATGCCATCCGCATCGGTGACAAAGAGGTAATGCCACTGCACGGCGGATTGACGGGCGTCACGCAGGGAGGGACCTGAATATGCGCCGGCGAATACCGGGGCTTTCGGGTTCGATGCATCGACAACGGCCAACCCCTGAGAGGTTGTGATGTAGAGCCACTGCCCGGCCATCCACGCATGGCGCGAGCCATTGAGTTTTCCGCCGGGATTGAATGTGGTGGTCCGTTTGATGAAATTGTTAGCCGGATTGCCATCCAGCATGGTGGCCACATCCACCACGATCAGGCCTTCTTCGAGGTCTGTCACGAACGCGTAGCCATGATAGGCGGCGATCGGCTGTTCCTCATTCTGCGGCAGCCGGTTGCGGTTGGGATCGTTGATCAAAGTGCTCGGCAGAGCCACGGAGGTGGCACAGGCGGTTTTGATAAATGTGTCCTGCCCGAAGGGTGAGACCGGGGCGCTGACAATGCGCTCGGAAAAATTCTTGTTGTCGATGTTGGCGACGTCGAAGATGCCGAACCCGTTTTTCCCGAGCGCGGCGTAGAGATACTCACCGCGCAGCTGCAAGTCGAGCGCGCCGCCCTTGGCGTGATGGTGATAGGCGGTGGTCAGGACGGATTTGTTATCGAGGTGCTCCTTGTAGTTGCTAGGGTAAGCGATTTTGTGCAGGTGGCTGCCGATCGCCGCCTGCGGCTCGGTGCGCTCGGTCCACGCGACGCCATGCAGCCCGTGGTCATCGGTGCCGACATAGGCGAATCTTCCGAAAAAGTTGACCGTGCCGGTGCCGAATCCGAGGAGCTGCGTCATGATCGCGTTGTTATCATTGTCTTTCGAGATGTGGCAGTCCGTGCAGTTTTTCGTGGTGCCAACGCCGCTGGTGGTATGTGCGAAGTGAGGATTGAAGGCTTGGCCCGAATATCCCTCGGCGGAGACGGTTTGCTGCTGGCTGTAAAACGATTCGCGATTCGTCCCCTGGGAACTCACCACCATCGCGCTGGATGAACGCAGTACGGCCAACTGGTGTCCCTTGACAGTGCTGTCCAGGCCTAGCATGAAGACGTCGTCGCGCACCACCTGGGGATTGTATGAGCTGAAATTCCGGGAAGTGGTCCCCTCAAACTTGTTAGCGGCATTTTTGGAGTTTGCCTCCATGGGCATGTGACAACCGAAACAACTGGTCGCCCATGACGTGTGGCAGATCTGGCAGCCGATATTCTGATTGCCGTGGGCGAGTTCCCTGGCGCATTTTTTGGGATCATCGGGAACAGTTCCCCAATTTTTTCCGTCGCGCTTGAGGGTTTTTGCGTAAGCGCTCATGACATTGTAGTGATCGGATCCCGGGGTGACCGTATCGAGTGTCTGTGGGATTTCCCACTGCAGGTTCCGCTCCATCGAAGACTGCTGCATCAGTCTCCTGCCATCCGCGCTCCATGTGAAACGGGGGCCGAACGGCGTGTTGCTTTCCCGCAGATCGACCGGCTTCACTTTGCCTTCCTCCGAGAGGGTGCCGCCCGTGCCGGAAGTGACAAGATGGGTGTGGGAGTTGACGGTTCCGTGGCAATCCACGCAGGTGATCGCGGTCGCAGCCCGTGGCTCGACATTGAGCAAACCATTGCCATGGGCATCGTTGAGGAAATGGCAATCGACACACTGCATTCCACGCGCAAGGTGAATGTCTTTCAGATGCACGGCCTTTTTGAACTTGTCTTTGTCGTCGTGGGAAATCTTCTCATCCTTCAAGGTTAACAAATTGCCTTCGCGGTCTTTTTTGAACACGGCGCGGAACACCCAGCCGTGGCCGTGGTAGTCGGCAAACTGGGTGTTCTTCAGCATGGGATTCAATTCCGCGGTTTTCTCCAGGAAATTGACATCGCCCCACAAACCCCGCGCCGCCGCCGCTTCGGGATTCTTGCGCAGGGATTTCACCATTTCCTCATCCGTGGGATTGTGTTGCTCCTTTGGATACATGAACTCCCCATCCGATTCCTGGTCCCACCAAGTATATCCAAGATAGGGGTTCACGAACAGATTGCCCTGATGCATGTGGCACGACATGCACTGGCTGGATGGAATGCTGCGGGTGAACTTGTGGGCGATGGGATGGCCCTTTTCTTTCTTGGAAATCATCGGGTCCGGGTTGAATGACAGGCCCTGGTTTCCATAGGCGCTATACCAGCCGGAATTTGCGGGAGACCGGTCGTTCGCATAGACGACGTGGCATGCGGTGCAACCGCTGGAACGATAATCACCCGGCCTGTTGTTAGATCCGAGGAAGTCCAGCAACGGATCGTGCAGGCGTGTCTTATGCGCGCCGATAACCACGGGATCGACCCTTGAGAATGTGCCAAGTCCCCGCTCACCCAGACGCCGGAGCGGTCTGCCGGGTGGCTCGAAGGGATCGGGATTGCCGAGTTCTGCCAGCCTGGTCCCGCCCTTTTCAAAAATCCGGAAGATATTTCCCGTTTGCGAGATATTGAAACGCGGCAGCGGAAATATTTCCTGCACGATGCCCAGGGTTCTCTGCATTTCCGGAGTGACCTTGATCGGACTTTGTAAGGCCAGCGGCACCCCGTTGGCACCATACGCCTGGCCGAATATCGAATCTTTAACCGGGTAGGACCCGTTGTTGTATGCTGCCGCACCCCACAGCATCGCGCCATGCCGCATCATGCTGTGATCGACGTGATCGACGGCGTCCGCATGACAATCGCCACAGGTTTTTTTCGCCACGCGCAGGTCCCCCGGATTCATGAACTGGATGAACTCCGGAGATTCATGGTTGAGCAGCACATCGCTGGCGCTTGGGTTCGCCGAGCTTTCAAAGAAAACGGGATTGCGCGGTGTCGGGTGAGCCTGACGCATCGTCAGGCCCGGAGTGGGATCGCCACCGTGGCAGTCCGTGCACCCGAGTCGGACAAATTCGCTTGCATGAGGATCATTCGAGTTCTTATGACAGGCGATGCAGCCGCGGCTTTTCAGCGACACCGCGGCTTTGGATTGATCCACCTTGTTAGCTTTCGGGATGGCGGCACCGGTGCCGGCTGAGGAATCGTTAGCGGTGACAGGCGGACCGAACAGGCTTGCGTTACCCGGTGCCTCCTGCTGGGAATAACCTGACAGGGCCACTCCGCCGGCGGCAAGCACGCAGGCGATACGCAGATGAATCATGGGTCTGTACATTGTCAGAAGGTGATGTTTGCAGAGAAGAAGGCGCTGTAAAGGACATCCGCCACACCCTGGGGATTGTCGGGGGTGTAACCGGGCACGCCACTTGAGGCCTTGCTGTAGATGTCTTTGAAACCCGCTCCAGGGAACAACATGCCGATCCCTAGGTTGAGTTTCACGTTGTCCGTGAGCAGTGGCCGGTATTCCACGCCGAAACTGAGATCCCAGCCGATTTCCCTGTTGATATCATTCGTGAGGAGCGCGGTCTTGATGGCGTCCGTTTCCATGAACAAAAGGTAATTCAGGTTGGCAAAAGCCCGCAGCCGCGGGGTCAGCTCCCATTCTTCGCCAAGTCCGGCGATGAAGATGCCGGGGTTGACGAAATTGGACTGCCCCATGTATTTGTTAGATCGCAGATCGGGAATCAGGCTCAGACGCTGCTTCAGGGCGACCGCCGTGCCGCCCAGATTCATTCCCTGCCTCTGCCAATAGCTGAATGGACCGCCGATGAAATTCGGATTGTCCACGATGGCGTCCCACCCGGTTGCTTTACCGTCGGTTGCATTGTCATCGCCCGATGCGCAGAACAGGGTGAATTTGTGGCGCATCCAGTCGGTATCCACTGAAACCTCCATGGCCGCCATCCACGCGCTGATGTCAACCGAGCGCCCCGCAAGACCATTCAATTCATCCCGACCGAACACATGATAGAGCGAATGACTGATGTTCGCACGACCGATGTGACCTTCGCCATTCCAGCCGAGATAATAGGCCTGGATATCGTGAGGGACCACGGTGCCGATGGGCGCCGGGCGGACGATATTGCCCGCGCTGTCGTAGATCAGACCGCTGCGGCTTCCATTGTCCCGGTTGGCCAGAAAACTGAGTTCGGCGGTGTAGCCTTCGGTTAGAAAATCCTGGCAATAGACGTTGGCGATGAAAACGTTCTGGTTGCGGTCTTTGAAAGTGTTGAGTTCGGAAAACGACTCCTTCTCGAAGAGATCGAACAACGCCAGATTGAACTGGATGCGGTTCTTCTGTAGATTTCCGAAAAGCCGGTATCCCCAGTTCGAATCCATAAACACATGGCCGCGGAAATCCGCGTTGAATGTCTGGGTGCCGACCCGCAACGCCGCGAAGTCGTAATTCTCGGAGAGATCCAGCAGGTGCGTCTCCAAGAAAAACTGCTGCAATCCGACATGACTCTCCAAGCGCTCGGTTGCGTTCGTATCATGCAGGTTTGATTTGGCGGGATCCACCAGGGGATCGATGAAGCCATCGACATCTCCGGGGTTAGAGATTCCGGAGTTGCCAGGTGGATTGGACGTCGATTGGCCAAGCCCGCGCGGGTCCGGTGAGACGACGTTGGCTTCATATCCGGAGAGATAGTTGATGTTGAAAACAGGCTGGATACGGAACAGCCACTCAACGGGTTTGAACGACGTCTCGCCCTTGAAGAGATCAAATTTGAGGCTGGTGTTTGAATTGATGAGGGTCTGATCGCCCCTGCCGTAAAATTCCGAACTGGACGGCCGCGCCGTGCCGACACCCGACGGGATGGGCAGATTGTGAACCTCAAAGTCGGTGATGTTTTGCAGGGTCAGCGAGGCAAAGATGTCCTGTCCGATAATTGGTACATCCCCTTTGAGAACACTCTGATAGTAGGGGTGCCAGAGGTAGGGCGTCTTTCGCTCATAGGGGGTTTCGGCGACACTGTCCTCCAGGTAACGATTCCAGACTCCCGTCGGAATGCGGTAGCGGTCCTCCACGGCAGTGGTGTTGGGCGGATTGTCCGCAGGTTGGTAATGACCCGCGTGCCAATTCTCGGAAATTCGCTGCTCGTATCGAACCCCTTTTCTCGGCAGTACCAATGGCGCTCCGATGTCCGGTTCGTAACGATCCGCCGGCTCCGGTCCTTGCACCTGCTCGATTTCGAGTTGGCGCCGCTCTACCCCCATCCGTGGCAATTGCAAATCATTGGGGATGGTCGGAGTGAACTTGGGAAATTTTTTCGGGCCGCCCAAGTCCCGCCTGAAAAACCGGTCGTCGTGGAAACCGGGATCGTCTTGGAAAAACCGGCCGATCCCCGGAGCTTTCCCCCCAGGGCCGGCGGGAGTCCCGGTCTCTTCCTTTCCCGCCTTGTTCCCGCCTTCATCCATGCCCATTCCAGGATCGGGATTGAATTGCGCCGGCGGCAGCACGGATTCGTCCGAGGTGGTGGTTTCTTCCTTGATCTCAAACGCAGGCAGGCGGGGTTGCAGCGCGGGATTCACGCCCGGATCAGGCGAGAAAGTGGCGGGGCTTTCCGGCACGCCATCGACCAACGTCTGCTGTGCGGTTAGACGATCCGGACGTTTCTCGTCTTTCGCCATATCCCATTCCGGAGTCCGCTCATGCGGCGGTTCATAACAGGTCGTCAACAGGACGCTTGAGGAGATGGCCAAAAGACGAGTGCCTGTTTTGAGAAATCCACGGCTCATTGGTTCAACACTTCCTTGGATAGATAATCAATGGTCCTGCTCCGCGTCGAGTTGTGATTTTGCCACCCGCTCCAGTTTTTCAACGAACTCGCCGACAGTGGCACCGTCGAAACTCTCCGGGGGCTTCGCCGCATCGAACAACTCGTCCAGAAGATCCTTCGCAATCGCGCTTTTCCCGCCGGATGCAACAAGGGATTGGTTCAGACGATCAATCGCCAATGCCAGACGCTCCGCATAATAGCCCATGGACCACGGGCGATATTCCCGGGCGACCCTGCTGAACGCATCGGGTTGAAATGAAGCACGGTCGCCAAGCAGCTTGGACAATATCGCGCGACTTTGTTCATGACTCATCGGCGCGCCGGAAATCCGCTTTGCATATTCATCAGCCGAGCGGACCAGATCCTTCCCCGGGTCATCCCAGCCGGTGCCTGTCGCTTTCAGCAATGCTTGAATGGCCTCGATTTCAGCGGTCCTGCGTGCACCCGGCTCACGCTTGGCTTGCGCCGCAGTCTCGCGCAAAGCCACAGCCTGTCCCACAAGCCATGTTTTGGCGTTGGAAAACCCCTTTGCCTCGCGCCAGTGCCTGGGCTCGGCGACCAGCATGCCATCCAGCTCGAAGACCAACGCCGGATGTCTTGCCTCCACCAGCGCGTCGCTTAAATTCTGGTGACAGGCGACACAATGGCTCGCCCGTTGGTAGGCGCTGCCCAATGGCCGCATGCCGAGCCGCGCAAGCGCGTCCTTCGGGTAATCCCGGCGGGTATGTGAAAGCAGCCATTTTTCCGCCGAGCCGTGGCAATTGGCACAGGAGACACCGCTGTCAATCTTGTCCCGATCCGGAACTGCCGGGAGGCCGGACGGAATCATCTGGCGCATCGGGGAGTGGCAGATCGTGCAGCTTTTCGATTCCGCGGCGTTGTCGATTCCAAGCTCTCTGGCCATCGCTTTGGAGCGACCGTTGGTCAGTGTGGCGGCGGCGGCGAAATGCGGATCATAACGTTTCCAAATGGTGTAGGCTCCACGCTCAAGCCCCGCCCCGCCATGGCAGCCGCTGGTCATGCAAGTCCCGGAGCCGGGCACCTTTGCGGCGACCAAGGGCTCCGCGGCACCAGCCTGCCAGAGGCAGGCCGGGATGATCGCGATTGAGAATAGCAGGTCCTTCCGCACTTGAAACAATCCTTAAGATCCCAAGGGGGGGGTGACAAGCAAATAGAAGTGGCAAAACCGTCGAAAATCTTGCTCGCCAATCCCTGATTAATTATTTTATATGCCTTCTCCGTGCCTTTCTTGAATAAGTTTGGATCCGTTCGACACAAAACGCCCCCTGACGTACTGTTCCCAAAGCTCATCCACAGCGCTAAAAATGTGAATTACGATATCTTGTTACGTTCGGCACTTTCAAGCCCTCTCTTTACGATCGGGCTGACCGGTGGCGCCCTCATGTTAGGCTACGTCGCCACCCAATGGTGGACGGTTGCCGCCAGGCATCGTTTCGAAGCGAAACGCAACCGGCTCGAGATTGACGTGCTGAATAAAAAAGTCGAGATCCTGAACCTCAAGGCGCAGGCGGCACCCGAATCCGCATGGAATGGATACCGCAAGTTCACCGTTTCCAAGAAAGTGGCCGAGTGTGACGACACCTGTTCATTCCACCTCACTCCACACAACGGCATGTCGCTGCCACCGTTCAAACCCGGTCAGTATCTAACATTCGAACTGTATCCCCCGAACGCGGGCAAGCCGCTGGTCCGCTGTTATTCGCTCTCGGACGGCGCCCTGAGTGACGACCATTACAGGGTCACGATCAAGCGCGCCTTGCCGCCGTCCGACGATCCCGCAATTCCGCCGGGCATTGCTTCAAGCTATTTCATCGACCATGTGAAGGAAGGCGACATCCTTAACGTGAAAGCCCCCGGCGGCCGATTCTTCCTTGATGTCGAGACCGATCGTCCCGTGGTTCTCATATCCGGAGGCATTGGCATCACCCCCATGCTGGCGATGGCCCGCCATCTGACCCATACCAAAGACCCCAGGGAAATCTATTTTTTCTTCGGCTGCCGCAACAGTGTCGACCACATGTTCCGCGACGAGGTCATCGAATTGCAAAAAGCCAATCCAAACATGCGGCTCCATATCTGTTACAGCCGCCCGCTTGCCAAGGACCTGCGGGGCGAGGCCTACAACCACGATGGCCGCGTCACGATTGAGTTGATGAAGGAGACCCTGCCATCCAGCAATTACGAATACTATCTGTGCGGTCCCGGCCCATTCATGGATACCCTCGTCCACGGCCTGTATGACTGGGGCGTGCCGAAGAAAGATGTGAAATTCGAAGCCTTCGGCCCGGCCACCGTCAAGAGCGGGCCGCAAGAACCCAAGACCCAATCCGGGACAGTCGGCCAAGCGGTGATACCGATCGAGTTCGCGCGTTCCGGCAAAACCGTGCCGTGGGATTCCGGAATGGCAAACCTCCTTGAATTCGCCGAGAAAAACGGCATCACCACCATCGAAGGCGGGTGTCGCGCGGGGAGTTGCGGATCCTGCCTGGTGGCGATCAAGGAAGGCGGTGTCGAATACGTTCTGGAACCGGGAGACGCCCCGGAAGAAGGCACCTGCCTTTGCTGCATCTGCCGGCCCACAGGAAAAATGGTGATCGATGCCTAGCGAGGCTTCGCCTCAGACCCAAGACACAAGACTGCAAGAAGCAAGACAAAGAACTTGAACTAACGACAACACATTCATGTTTCAAGGACTCTAGAGCGCTGCATATGGCCATATCCGAAAACAATCTGGCAAGCATCACCCGTCAAGCGGCCCGCCCGAAGCGCTGGGATGATCCGCTGGATCCGACGATGACCGATGCCACGCTGGACATGCTGATGGCGACGGAGCCGTTCGCCAGCATGAATGCGAGCGCATTTCCCGCCGCCACTCCGCTGCGCGAGATCTTGCGGGCGGACACCGCCGTGCGCGAGTATGCTGCGGGAGAAATCGTCCTGCGGAAGGACGATTACGGAACTTCTGCGTTCCTTGTTCTCGAGGGCGAAGTCGAAGTGATCTTGCGGCCGGACATCGACCCCCAGCTACTTGGCCGCGCGCCAAGTGTCAAAAAGAACTTCATCGCGCGCCTCGCCCAATTGTGGAACAACCATCCGGAGCCGGAGGGATGGAGCAGAAAATCCCCGCGAGCGAGCGACAACATCAAAGGCTCCATCGACAAGCAACGCGGTGGGGTTTACCTGCAGGATTATCCGCAGATCGTTTCCGGCGCGCAGACCGCCGCCCTGAAAAAAGGTCAGATGTTCGGGGAGATTTCGGCCCTCAGCCGCATGCCGCGGACCGCGACCGTGGTGGCATCCACGCAACAGGCCCGCTTGCTGGAATTCAGCTGGGAAGGACTGCGCGACCTCATGCGCCATGATTCCGCGCTGAAGCAGCAGATCGATAGAATATACAGGGAAAACTCCCTGAAAGTTTTCCTGAGGAATCATCCGCTTTTCAGCCACTTGGACGAGTCCGGCTATGTGCAATTGTGCGAAGAAGCCCAGTTGGAGAGTTTCGGCGAATACAACTGGTCCGGCACCTACCTCAGAATGGCGAAGGACGGCGACGCGGGGACATCCGCAAACGAGCCAATCATCGTTAGAGAAGGAGAATATAGCAATGGAATCTATATGATCCGGGCCGGATTCTGCCGGGTAAGCCGGAAATACGGCAGTGGCGAACGCACCTTGAATTACATCGGAGCGGGCAGTGTGATCGGTTATGAAGAAATGGCGGACCACTGGAAAAATCCACAACACGAGATGCGCTCTCTGTATTCACTCCGCTCGTTGGGATACTCCCATCTGATCTTCATCCCAACGGCAGCGCTGGAAAAACATGCGAACCGGAATTTGTCAGAAAAGGACTTTCCGACCCGCCCGGTTCCGGAAAAGTTTTCAAAACCCGGGGCCACCCATTCGTTTGAAAATGGCAACGTGCCATCAGCCAGCCTGATGGAGTTCATGGCGGAGCATCGTTTTTTCAATGGCACGGAGTCGATGGTCATTGATATGAACCGCTGCACCCGCTGCGACGATTGTGTACGCGCGTGCGCATCGACACACGATGGCAACCCGCGCTTCCTGCGGCACGGACCGAGGATCGACCATCTGATGATCGCGAACGCCTGCATGCACTGCGTTGACCCGGTGTGCATGATCGGATGCCCGACCGGAGCCATTCACCGGACAAGTTTTGGCGGAGAAGTCGTCATCAATCCGGCCACTTGCATTGGCTGCGGCACGTGTGCCGCGAATTGCCCTTATGATTCGATCCGCATGGTCGAGGTAAGATCTAGCAAAGGCGAGTTTCTGGTGGATGAGGAGTATCAACCCATTCTGAAGGCGACCAAATGTGATTTGTGCGTCGAACAAACCAGCGGCCCCGCCTGTCAGAACGCCTGCCCGCATGATGCTCTCAGTCGGACGGATTTAACCCGCGCAACATCTCTCACAAAGTGGCTGAAAAGGAAATAGGACTCACCCGCAGAAGGTTCGGCAGCGCGTTGATGACGGTTCTGTCAATCGCCGGGTTGCTGGCAGCGTATGTCAGATACGCTCCTTTGTATCCGCGCCACGCCTACCTGAGTGGCTGGATGCTCTTCGCCGTGATGCTCTTTCTGACATTCTTCAACCTCCGCAAGCGGGTTCCCTTCCTGCGCCTCGGCAGTGCCGCCTGCTGGATGCAACTGCATCTTTATGTGGGAGGATTCTCGGGCGCGTTGTTTTTCGTGCATATCGGGTGGTCATGGCCTGCGGGGGTCTTTCATCAGCTGCTCGCTTCGTGCTTCGGGGTTGTGTTCCTGACGGGAGTGCTCGGGTTATGGATCAGCCGCGCGTTGCCACGGATGCTTACGGTCGCCGGCTACGAAATCCCTTTCGAGAGCATTCCCCACGCCCGCAGCAACCTGCGCCAACAAGCCGAAGCACTGGTGCTGGCGGGAGTGGATGGCCGGACGTCACCCGTCATCGCGGAATTTTATGCGAAAATGCTAGGGATGTTTTTTACCAAGCCCTGCAACGGGTGGGCGCACCTGCGGCAATCACGCGCTCCGCAGGTCGCGCACATCTTCCAGTTTGATGAGGTGCAAAGGTATGCCAGGAAAGGTGAGCGAGAGATGCTTGACCAACTGCGGGACATCGTCGCCCAGAAGCACATGCTCGATTACCAGTATGCGCTGCAGTCTGCTCTGCGTCTGTGGCTGTTCGCACATATTCCTCTCAGTTATTCACTGCTGATTTTCAGCGTGCTGCATATCATCCTCGTCCACGCGTTTTCCGGATCCGTCTCATGAAAGACAGCCAACAATCACCGGCTTTCCCTTCCAAGGAGTATGTTCGCCCCAATCTGAATTGGGAGTGCGGGCACCTCAGTGAGGGTTGCCCTTGCCGAATCGGGCCTTCACCCGATGGAAAGTGCAGGGCAACCTACGAGTGCACGCCAAGGTTGGAAGTGAAACCCGGAGAGGTGAAGGGGCACTGGACCTGCACGCGCCCGCGGGCCGGTGGTGGCAAGTGCGAGAACGGCCCTCATCCAGACGGGACCTGCTGCAATGCGATTCCCAAATGCCAGCCGCGCCGAACCCTTCGATCAATCCGGAAGCGCGTGGTCGCTTTCACTATCATCGCAAGTTTTCTCATTCTGTTCATCGGCATGAGCCGCAATCTGCGGGATCAATTCATAAATCCGGGGCCCATTTCCAGCGTTCACGCAAGCGCGACTTTCGCGGACATCCACACGAAGGGGTCGGGCGGCGTTGGCAGCACCTGCGCCGCTTGTCACGACGGGGCCAGACAGGGTGTGGATGCGTGGCATGCCAAAACCCTAGATGCGCTCAAACACGGACTGGCTCCTGCCGAATGGATCCGGAAGGGACCGCTCAAAACCTCCGCAATGGATGCGAATTGCTTATCCTGCCACAAGGGCAAGAATTTCCACCAGCCGAATAGGGTCGACGATTTCGCGTGCCACGCATGCCACAAGGAACATCAGGGCGGCGGATTCATGCCGCAAGTGGACAGTGGTTATTGCACGTCATGCCACGGCACCGCTGAACTCATGGCCGCATCGCGGGAAATGGGACTGAAGAAGGATCCGCACGCCTTTCCATCCTTCCAATCCGGCGGCAAGCCAAAGGTTCAACCGCGCGCCCGCCCGGAAAACGGCTATACCGAAGTGATCACCGCGTTTCATGCCGATCACCCGGAGTTCAGGCAGATTCGGGATGGCGTCCGCGATGAAAACCCGCTCAAATTCAATCACGAGGTCCACCTGCGGACGGGCAAGATCACGCGAACTTTGAAATGTGATGACTGCCACGAGCGCGACGGCAGGGGCGAATACCAACGGCCGATCACCTACCAAAAGCATTGTGCCGAATGCCATGCCCTCCAGTTCGATCCGGACACAGCCGCTGAAAAAAACCAGCCCGGGATGTATTTGCCGCATGGCGATCCGTCCTACGTGCGTGCGTTCCTGCGCAGCCTCAATATCCAATACGAAGAGTATGGCCGAAGCCATGAGGGAATCACGCGGCGGGATGAGCTCAATGAATACGTCCGTGGAAAAAGGCTGGGCATCGAAAAGCTTTATGAAACCGGTGAGAACCTCGAACGCGCCGTATTCTTCGCGGACATGAAGGGAAGAGTTCCCGGCGGCCTCCGGGCGCCATTCGCCGGTTGCGCGACATGCCATGACGTGTCGGAACCCGCGACTGACAATGCGACTCCCGTGATCAAGAAGGTCTCGACCGCCGACCGGTGGATGACACTTGGCAGATTCAATCATGACTCGCACCAGAAAGATCTGACCTGCCTTGATTGCCACAAAGTGATGACCAGCAAACTCACGAGCGATCTCAACCTGCCATCTATCAAGACTTGCGTAGCGTGCCACAGCCCCAAGGGAGGAATTGATCACCGCTGCATACGATGCCATACCTATCACAACAGCCTACCGGGCACGGCTTCCCCAAAATCACCGGCAACCCCGGTCGCTCCCGTCGAGGCCAAACACGGGGATTGATTGCTTCCTGAGCGGAAACCGATAACCCGCCACGCTCCACTGCCCTGCTGCTATTCCTGGGGCATCTGCCAGAACCCGTTACCTAACATTCCGTGGTCACCGCCGAACCCAACCGCCTGGCTCAGCGCTTAAAGGCTACGAACTGTGGGACGAGCAGGATGGATTTTTTTACGACGTGCTGGAATTCCCTGATGGAAGTAGCGGTGATAATCCTGTTTGCGGGCACACCGCGCCAATTGGAACGCTGATTCCGGATTGTCTATGGTTCAGTTGGATTACTGAAGAAGGTGAAAATCCGCTCGGTCCATCTGCGTTGTTGGGAAGGGAGTGAGTCGGTTTTGGTTTTGCCTGCGTTTCCATGAAGGGCTTCCATTCTTTCAGTTTGGCGGCGCTCCAGCAGTTCTCCGAGGCGCCCGGCAAGCATCGGATTGGCTTCAATGAGCGGGAAAATGTCTTTCTTGCGGATTTCAAGAACCAGAGTGTCCGTCGCTGCGTGCACAGTGGCGTTCCGAGGTTCGCCGGTGAGCAGGGAGATCTCCCCGAAGTATTCGCCGGGACCTAACTTCGCGAGGACAACCTGCTCGCCGGTAGTGGATTTCCCGGCGACTTGCACTTCGCCATCGAGAATGACAAACATGGAGTCGCCGGTTTCACCGCGGGTGACGAGGGCTTCACGCGGACCAAAGAGCACGATCCTGCCACTGCCGACCAAGGCGTGGGCCTCCCCGGGTGTTAGACAGTCCAGAGCCTTGCCAGCCACGATTTCAGCGGCCCGGGCTTTGGCATCGGCGAAATACCTCGGCTCGTTGGGCGTGCGGACTGCCAGGGAGCGGATGGGGAAGGGAATGCGGATGTCACGGCGCTTGAGCTCATACCAGAGTGCGGTGCGGATGTCATCGCAGGCCACGTTGTAAAGGCTGGCCTGGCGCATCCAGACCCGCAATTCATAGATGACGGAATGGTCGCCAAAGTCGCAGAGAAACACCGCGGGAGCCGGGGACTCGATGATGCCTTGTGCATTTGCTGCGGCAGCGAGCAGCGCCTGTTTGGCCAGGGCAGGTGGAACGTCATAATCGAGTCCGATCCGCATTCGGATGGCATGCTCCAGGGTGGGATAGTTGAGATTGACGATGGGGTTCTTAACGATGTCACTGTTAGGCAGTTCGAAGGAGACTTGGTCGTTGTTGACGAAGCGGGTGGAACGCCAGTTGATTTCGGTGACTTCCGCGCGGTCGCATTTCCCCCCCAGCAAGAGCCAGTCACCGACCCGGTAGGCGCGGGTCATGTGGATGCTGAATCCCGCGATCACATTGGCGAGTAGATCCTGCATCGCGAATCCCAGAATCACGGCGGCAATTCCCGACGTGGCTAACAGCCCGGTGAGATTCAGCCGGTACCCCCATTTGAGAATGCAGGAGCCCGCGACAAAAACCACGAGCACGCCACCGAGTTGGCGCAGGATGATGGGAATGTGGAGTTTCCGGCGCTGGGCAAGCCAGGCACCGCAGACCAAACGGTCGAACACGATCCAGAGAAACAGCGAGGTGGTGAAAATGAGCGCCGCACCGACATGATCGACCCAGGTTTCCCGCATAAAGAAGATGCGTCCCGCTGTCCAGGTGCCCAGCGTTAGCGCGAACAGGTGGAGGCTGAGCCGGGGCGCCCGTTCCATCCGGCGGAACAGCCGATGGAAAACGATCCACACGACGACATGCATCGCAATCGTGAGGCCGACCGTTTTGACCCAAAGCACCTGAATTTCGGGAATCATGCTCGCTTATGCGATATCCACCGCCTTTGTCATGCGTTCGGATGAAACCTGCTGCCTTCCTGAGCCGGCTTTGAATTCATGCATGGGACGGATCGATCAGGGGCCGTTTCCCGTGTTGGGGTTGCGCGGGAGCTTCTGATTGTAGGTTGCCGAGTCCAGGATGCCCTGCGAGTTCCAGGTGCCGGCCCCTGAGATGATGTGGTTGGTTGGGAGTAGATCGCCTTGGCGCTTGGCGCCTAATTGATCCTGGATCGTTTGTTGGATCAACTCTCTAGCCAGAGGCGGCAGCGGGCCGAAGGTGCCCTGTCCTGCCAGCGGCGAGGTGGCGACCAGCTTTGCGATATCGATGGTCACCGGTTCGGGAATCACCGTGGCATTCGGGTGCATGATGATCATCTTGCCGGCGGGCACGGCGACGCTGGTCTTGCTGCCATTGATTGAAAGCTTCTGGGTACCCTCCAGGGTGAGCAGCTTGATCCAATTCCCGGGGTTGTATTCGAACATCACCGTCGTCCCGGTGATAGCCGCGGTTACCGTGGCGGTGCGGATGGTGGCTCCTCCCGCATCTTTGGGAACCTGGAGCAATACCGATCCTTGCTTCAATTCCACGTTGCGGCCGCCTTCGCGAAAGCTGAAAACCGAGTTCTGCCCCAAACGGGTGATCGTGCTGTCGCTGAAGGTGAGTTCCGTGCGCGAGCGGCGGCCGGTCTGCACCGACGAAGGCGCGGCGACTTTCTCGCCGACAGTGGCGATGTGGGAAGCGTTTGAACCCGGATAGACCTGCACTTCATTGACGGCCGCGGTCACGTTCGCCGTCCGGAGCGGTTCGGCGGCGGCGGGGATGAGCAGGGCGATGAGTGGAATGAATGTTTTCATAAGAGTTAGAATGCGTAGTTGAAGCCGAATCCGATTCCGGATTGCCAAGCCTCGAAATCATTGACGCCGTTGGCGGTGTTGGAGTTGCAATCGGTGTAGAACACGTTGGCAAAAACGCGGGCGCTCCGGCAGGGTTTCCAGGTGAGCTCGAGTCCGACGATGTGGGTCCAGTCCTCCCTCCCGCCATGCCTGAAATCCCACATCGTTCCCGTCCAAGAAACGGTGGAACTCAGGCGGTCTGCGAACCAATAAGTATAACTCACATCAACGGAGTATTCGTTGTGTTCCAGTGAGTCCTTGTTAGCTCTGAGATCGAAGGCTGCGTCCACTCCTGCGGACAATTGATACCTGGATGTCAGGAAAAGATTTTTCTGGAGGCCGGTCCGGATCGTCTGGGCGCTGTAATCGCTATCAGAGATGTTGCCCGTGGTGATCCGCTGGTATTCATAACGGGTGTAGAAGGCCAGATCGTCGAGCTCGGGGATGGATTTGACGACTCCGAGATAGGGGTGGAGATTTTCAAAATCGACCGCGTGACTGCCTTCGAAGCGGTACAGCTCCTGTGTGAGTCCGATGTCTGCAAACCAGCCGTAGGCGATCCGCGGGAGCCATGACACGGCAAGCCGGCTGGCTGAATACCATGCCGGTTCCTGATTGGACGGGGTCGCGCCTGGCGCGTTGTTGGTATAGCTCAAGCTCGTGTCAAAGGCGACTGTCACGGGGGGGAGTCCGCGGTAGGATCCAAGGACTTGTTGCACACCCAGGTCCGAGTCAGCAGGAGAAAACGGGGCGTAACCGGGATGTTCCATTGCTGCATCCGCTTTGATGGATGCCGGATCGTAATCGGGTCGCGAGGAGCCTAGATACGGGCTCAATGACGATAAAACATCTGCATGGGCGCTGGCTGCGATGAAAATCGGGACAAAAAAGAAATGGGTGCTTTTCATAAAGACAAAAACTGGCCTATATGAATCACCGACCCATGACAAGCACTACTTTCACCCTCTGGAAGCGCTGGCGCAAAAGCGTGGCGTGTCTGGTGGGGATTGCGGTCGTGATGCTCGGATTCGGGGTGTCCCCCTATGGCCGGGTGTTGATTGAAAGGTCGGATCGCGCGTTCGGCGATTGGATTGTGCGCGTCAGCGGGGGGCCACCCGAGAGACGGGATCTTGTTTTGCTTGGGATCGACGAGGACAGTCAGAAGCTGGATGCGCCCGACCCCACCGAAATCGCCGCGAACCCGACGCTATCTCTGATGAAGCAACGGTTTCCTTGGGACCGGCGGGTCTGGGCCCGGGCGATTGACCGACTGGCGGACGCGGGTGCCAGATTGATCGTGCTCGACTTGATTTTTTCCGAGCCCAGCGAGCCCGAAGCGGACAAGGCGTTAGGCGAGGCGCTGCAACGACATGCCGACAAGGTGATCCTCGGATCCGTGTTCAGCCCGGCAGGAGCGGATAACAAAGGGGAGGGATTTCGCCTGCTGGAACCTGCCGAGGAGTTTGTTTTCGGGGCGCAGGAAATCCGTTCCGGGTATGTGAATTTCTACAAGGATCCGGTGGACGATCTCGTTAGAAGCGCGCGCTACACCACCACCCTGAGCATCGAGAACCGGGAACCGCGGAGAGTTGGCGAACCGGAATTCCGGTCGTTGGCGGCGGAGGTGATTCATGCGATGGGCGCGGAAGTTCCCTCAGGAATTCGTGAACTCCGCTTTTCCCGTCGTGTCGAGACCGGGCCTGCGGATATTTACTCACCGAAAAGCATCTATGGAATTTTCAGCGACAAGGAGTGGAAAAACAATTATGAGAACGGCGGGTTCTTCCGTGACAAGGTGGTCCTCATTGGCCCGGTGGCCGCGAGGTTCCAGGATATGCACAATACGCCGATGGGGCCGGTGGCCGGGCCGCAGTTGCATCTTCAGGCAATTGCCTGCGGCTTGAACGAGGTGTTCATCCGGCGCCTCACCGATCCGTGGCCCGGGATGATCCTGCTTGGCGTGGTGGCTTTGGCATGGACCCGCTGGGTGAGCCGTCCGTTGGTCTCGGTCTTCGGATTGATGGCGATTATCGCTAGTGTGGCAGGACTCGCGGTGTGGGCTGGAG
>Ga0194047_10000680_pt1 | contig 21970 bp, 20 predicted proteins | sample JunL225m_MetaG_2_FD_160070 | JGI IMG/M metagenome (GOLD analysis project Ga0194047, IMG submission 160070) | Anoxic zone freshwater microbial communities from boreal shield lake in IISD Experimental Lakes Area, Ontario, Canada - Jun2016-L221-5m | ecosystem: Environmental > Aquatic > Freshwater... | reverse complement strand
CAGACATAGTGCTTTTAGCCTTTTTATCTCCGATCTGCCCGCCTGCAATTGCCAAAGCAGCAGACATTCTCTCTGCCTCTCTCACTGATAAACCTTGAGCTGCAATTCTTTGAGCTAAAGCTACTTGGCTCGCGCCCGGCAGGGGGAGAAGCGCGCGAGCATGGCCCATATCAATATCGCCAGCCAACAACATAGCCTGCACCGGTTTTGCCAACTGAGCCAAGCGCAATAAGTTTGTAATTGCGCTTCGAGACTTACCCACGGCTTTTGCTGCCTGTTCGTGTGTAAACCCAAACTCTTCAATAAGCCTTGCCAAACCCTGCGACTCTTCGAGAGGGTTTAAGTCTTCCCGTTGCATGTTTTCAACCAAGGCCATTGCAGCGGCGGCTTGATCATCTGCGCTCGAAACTAAAACAGGAACTTCAGTAAGACCAGCAATCGAAGCGGCCCTAAAACGTCGTTCACCCGCAATAATTTCATACTTACCCACGCTCACAAGACGAACTAGCAGTGGTTGCATTACGCCTTGTTCGCGAATACTTTCAGCGAGCTCTTGCAGTGCGCCGGCCTCTATTTTTTGACGGGGTTGATACTTGCCTGCCTGTAGTGCACTTAATGGTAAACGGTTAATTTCTGAAGTGACATTTGCTTGCTGCGCTTTCTCACCAAGCAATGCTTCTAATCCTCTGCCTAAACCTTTTTTCTTTATTGCAACCATGATCTTTTAATCTTTCCAGAAATTACATTTGCTTGATGCGCTCAATCATTTCAGCGCCAAACTCTAAATAGGACTTTGCGCCTCGCGATGATTTATCGAAAGCCACCCCTGGAAGCCCATAAGATGGTGCTTCGGCTAAGCGCACATTGCGCGGAATAATGGTCTTAAATACTTTGTCGCCAAAGTGCTCTAGAAGCTGCTCTGAAACTTGTTGTTGTAATGTCATACGAGAATCAAACATCACACGCAACAGACCAATAATGACTAAGTCGGGATTTAGGTTTGCGTGAACTTGTTTGATGGTGTTGACTAAATCCGATAAACCCTCCAGCGCAAAATATTCACATTGCATAGGAACGATCACACCATTTGCTGCACACAGTCCATTGAGTGTAAGCAGCGATAGAGCTGGCGGACAATCAATCAGAATGAAATCATAGTCATTGGCCACTTGTGTAAGCGCATCTTTTAAACGAGATTCGCGCGCATCGATATCCACTAGTTCAATTTCTGCGCCCGCTAGATCACGGTTGGCTGGCAGTACGTCGTAAGCCGAACTTTCACATCGCTGTGTGCAATCTTTTACAGCCGCAAGACCAATGAGTACTTGGTAAACACTGCCGCTAAGATCTGCCTTTTCAATGCCAGACCCCATTGTTGCGTTGCCTTGTGGGTCGAGGTCGACGAGCAACACACGCTGCTTAAGGCCCGCTAGGCCTGCAGCTAAGTTAACAGCGGTAGTGGTTTTGCCAACCCCGCCTTTTTGATTTGCAATGCAGAATATTTTTGCCATGGCTACTGAGTGATTTTGCCTAAAAGGAGAGAGGTGATTTTCTCATGGGGCGCAATACCAAAAAGCGCCGCTCCACGGATAAATTGGGAATGTGCAAGGGTTCATCGGCCAACAACTGCCAATCATTCATGCAAACTTCTTGCATTTCTTCACCTGCGCGCTTGCCCTTCATTGCGAAGACTAGACCATTGGGCTTGAGAAATGGCAATGAAAGATCTAAAAAGCGGGCAAGGTTTGTAAAGGCACGTGAAATAACAGCATCAAATTGAGCTTTTTGCTGCAATGCAACATCTTCGACTCGTTCACTCAGTACTTCAATGTTTTTTAGCCTTAACTTTCCACGTACATGCTGCAAAAATGCGGTCTTTTTACGTACTGCCTCTATCAAAGTCAAATGCCACTCGGGCTGCACAATCGCAATTGGAATTGCTGGCAGGCCGCCGCCCGATCCGAGATCAGCAATTTTGGGGGATGCCTCCTTGAGAAATTGTCTCATCATTGGTAAAACAGCTATAGAATCAATAAGATGCAGTCGTATTGATTCTTGCTCGCCTTCAATAGCCGTCAAGTTATGCACCTTATTCCAGCGGCCCATTTCTTGTAAAAAAAGCTCTAAATCAGCAATATTAGAATCACTTAAATTCAGACCTAAGTCCTGAATGCCGAGGGCAAGGAGACCCTCATTCATGCGGTTTCTTGGGGGCGCCCCAAACCCTTTTTCAAGTGCACCAAGAGCAGGGAAAGCGCTGCAGGGGTCACCCCTGAAATTCTGCCAGCCTGACCTAGGCTTGATGGTTTATGTAGATTGAGTTTTTGTTGAACTTCTTTAGAGAGGCCCAATACTTGGGTGTAATCCAAAAACTCTGGTATGGGGAAGCTTTCATTGTGCTCTTGGCGTGCAATTTCAACAGCCTGACGATCAATATAGCCCTGGTATTTCACTGAAATCTCCACTTGGTCACTAATTTGCTGTGCCAAGCCAAGATCTTGGTCTAGCGTTCCCGGCGACCATAGGCCTTCAGCAATGCCAATAATCGCTTCATAAGTCACTCCTGGGCGCTTCAAGATTTCTGCCAAACTGCATTCGTGTGATAAATCCTGGCCCAGGAGTTGAGAAACTGCACTGGCTGCCACATGCTTTGGTCCAATCCAAATATCCTGCAAACGCGATGTTTCACGTGAAACAGCCTCTTGTTTTCGACAAAATACTTCCCAACGGTAATCATCTACCAAGCCAAGCTCATGCCCAATCGCTGTTAAGCGCGCATCTGCATTGTCTTCACGAAGGCTCAAGCGATATTCAGCTCTACTCGTAAACATCCGATAAGGCTCTTGTACCCCCCGGGTAATTAAATCGTCAACTAAAACACCAATGTAAGATTCACTTCGCTTTGGAATCCACGGCTCTTTGCCTTTTGCAGCCAAACCCGCATTAATTCCAGCCAACATCCCTTGGGCCGCAGCCTCTTCGTAGCCGGTCGTGCCATTGATCTGGCCTGCAAAATATAGGCCGCCAATAGCTCTGGTCTCAAGGCTATGGCGTAATTGGCGGGGATCAAAGAAGTCATACTCAATCGCATAACCAGGGCGCACAATTACGGCAGACTCCAAGCCGCGAATACTACGAACCAGATCCCACTGCACATCGAAAGGAAGGCTAGTTGAGATCCCGTTTGGGTAAAACTCATTGGTTGTCAGGCCCTCGGGCTCTAAAAAGATTTGATGGCTATTTCTGGAGGCGAAACGGTGAATCTTGTCTTCAATGGAAGGGCAGTAGCGTGGTCCAACCCCCTCAATCACGCCGGTATACATTGGTGAGCGATCCAAGCCACCGCGAATAATGTCGTGGGTCTTTTCGTTGGTATGCGAAATCCAGCAAGGGACCTGCTTTGGATGTTGTTCTGGACGACCCAAATATGAAAAAACTGGGACAGGATCTAAATCACCTGGCTGCTCAAGCATCAGAGTAAAGTCAATAGTGCGGCCATCAATTCGAGGCGGAGTTCCGGTCTTTAGTCTTCCCTGCGGAAGTTTTAACTCTTTTAAACGTGCTGAGAGCGAAACTGCAGCTGGATCCCCAGCGCGACCTCCAGCATGGTTATTCAAACCAACGTGGATCTTTCCATCTAGGAAGGTACCTGCGGTTAAAACAACTTTCTTGGCAATAAATTCCAGGCCCATTTGGGTGATAACGCCCCGAACCTGGTCGCCCTGCACCATCAGGTCATCTACTGAGGCCTGAAATAGACTAAGGTTTTCTTGGTTCTCAAGGCGACGGCGTATTGCCGCCTTATATAAAATGCGGTCTCCCTGTGCGCGAGTAGCGCGTACAGCAGGTCCTTTACTTGAATTCAGAATGCGGAACTGAATACCGGCCTCATCAGTGGCAGCCGCCATCGCCCCACCCATGGCATCAATCTCTTTGACTAGATGACCCTTGCCAATTCCACCAATGGAAGGATTGCAGCTCATTGCCCCTAAATTTTCAATGCTATGGGTGATTAAAAGGGTGTCGCATCCCAAGCGCGCAGCGGCAAGGGCGGCCTCAGTCCCAGCATGGCCGCCGCCAACTACGATGACATCGAAACTTTTGGAATAACGCATGATTTGCCTCAGATAGGGCGATGATCATAGCATTTTGTTTGTTTCACGTGAAACAAAAAGGAGACTAATTTAGCTCCATAAAAACACTATATCGTAAGTTACTGATTTAATTGAGAAAATATGCATTCCATGCCGATTTCATAATCAAGACACTCACAATTACCAGAAAAGCTTTTCTCACAAAGGCACTTCCATGCTGAATTGCAAGTCGGCTTCCAAACTGACTTCCAGCAATATTAGCAATCATCATGGCTAAACCAAGTGGCCAATGAATTTGGCCGAGACTGGCCAGCATCAGAATTGCTGCCAAATTCGTTGCCACATTCACAAGCTTAGTGGCAGCAGAAGCATGTAAGAAATCAAAACCAAAGAAGCGCACAAACCCAAATAACAAAAAGCTCCCAGTACCAGGACCAAAAAATCCATCGTAAAACCCAATAATGAGGCCTAGCAAAACCCCTTTGAATTGCTGATAGCGACTATCGACTCTGGGAGCATGAGCCTTGCCAAGCGCGGGTTGAAAAAAGGTATAGAACAAAAGAAACAACAAAACGAAAGGAAGCGCCTTACGCAATGGTTCTGCTGGAAAGTTGCTTACTGCATTTGCTCCCAATAGTGAGCCCACAAAACCGGCGACTATAGCCGGCCCAACGACGGCCCAAGGCAATGAAACATGACGCAAATATTTACGCGCTGCATTTAAGGTTCCGCCTATTGCTGAAACTTTATTGGTCGACAGTAATGTTGCAGGGGGAGCATCGGGGTAAGCAGCGAAGAGGGCTGGGACCTGAATTAAGCCTCCGCCGCCAGCCACTGCATCGACTAAGCCCGCAAAGAATGCCATGGCGAGAAGTAATGGCCAAATGAAAATTGAAAATTCGATGAGAGGCTCAATAAAAAAATTATCTTAAGGTCTTACTGGCTTGCCTTATTCAAAATGTATTTTAGTCAAACGGGGTTTTAAATGTGCTGTCATTTTTTCCTCCTATTACAATCAAAAAATGGACTTTTCTTTAACGCCTAAACTAGAAGCACTGCGGGAGCGGACGAGGTCATTTATTCATGATCAAATCATCCCCTTAGAAAAAGATCCGCGCCAAAATGAACATGGGCCATCAGAAGAATTACGCAAAGACCTAATAGAGCTTGCTCTTAAGGCTGGTTTGCTGACGCCACATGCCTCCATTGAAATGGGTGGATTAGGTTTAAGTCATATAGAAAAGGCTGTTGTCTTTGAAGAGGCGGGCTATTCTTGCTTGGGCCCAATAGCGATGAATATTCACGCTCCTGATGAAGGCAACATTCACCTGTTAGAAGAGGTAGCAAGCTCAGAACAAAAAGAGCGTTGGCTCAGGCCCTTAGTGGCCGGAAAAATCCGCTCCTGCTTTGCCATGACAGAGCCCGCGCCTGGAGCCGGCTCTGACCCTTCTATGCTGATGACTACAGCCACTAAAGATGGTGAAGACTATCTTATAAATGGTCAAAAGTGGCTTATTACTGGGGCTGATGGAGCAAACTTTGTCATCATCATGGCTCGTGGCGAAGATGGCTCAGCAACCATGTTTTTGTCGGACATGAATGCGCCTGGTATTGAGCTTGTTCGCAATATGGATGCCATGGATAGCTGCTTTACTGGTGGTCATGGCGTTCTTCAGTTTACAAACTTACGCGTCTCTTCCAAGCAAATATTGGGTGAGCTTGGGAAGGGCTTTAAAAATGCCCAAGTACGTTTGGCACCTGCACGTCTTACCCATTGCATGCGCTGGCTTGGACAAGCACGAAGAGCTCAAGACATAGCCCTTTCTTACGCAAACAAAAGAACTGCTTTTGGAAAAACCCTGGGTGAGCATGAGGGTGTGGGCTTCATGCTGGCTGATAACAATATGGATTTGCAAACCTCGCGCTTAAACATTTGGCATACAGCCTGGCTTTTAGATCAAGGTCAACGCTGCAACTTTGAATCTAGCCGCGCCAAAGTCGTTTGCTCTGAGGCTGAGTGGCGAGTAGTAGACCGTTGTGTGCAAATTTTGGGTGGCCAAGGCGTTACTGGTGAGACAGCTCTAATGAAAATTTTTAAAGATATGCGCGGCTTCCGAATTTATGACGGGCCAAGCGAGGTGCATCGTTGGAGTATGGCTCGTAAGCTCGTCAACAATCCCGAAGCGAAGTAATGGACATCAATCAACTGTTTCGCCTAGTAAACAAAACAGTCTTTGTGACTGGTGCTTCAAGCGGAATTGGTAAACACTGTGCACTACTAATGGCTCAAGCAGGTGCCAAGGTAGCTATTGCATCGCGCCGTATTGACCAGCTGGAGTCTGTTGTTGCTCAAATCACAGCCGCTAGCGGAACTGCAAAAGCCTTTGAAATAGATGTAACCAACAAAAAAAGTGTGATGAAATGTTTTGATGAATTAGCAGCCTGGTCTTTACCAACCGTCATCATTAACAACGCCGGCATGAGCATCAACCGAAAATTGCTTGATCAAACCGAAGAAGACTGGGATCGAGTAATCGACACCAACCTCAAGGGCTCGTGGCTAGTTGCAACCGAAGCAGCTAGACGCCTAACCGCTTCCAATACTCCAGGAAATATTATTAACGTAGCCTCTATTTTAGGAGAGCGGGTCATTGGTGGCGTAGCTCCGTATGTTATTTCTAAGGCGGGCGTAATTCAAAGCACTAAAGTGATGGCCTTAGAGCTGGCACGTCATCAAATCCGAGTTAATGCGCTCTTACCCGGCTATGTCATCACGGACCTCAACCGCGAATTTCTCATGAGTGAATTAGGCCAAAAACTTCTTGTGCGAATACCGACGCGGCGCTTTAATAATTTAGAAGATTTAAATGGTCCACTTTTGCTTTTGGCTTCTGATGCCAGCATTGCAATGACTGGCTCCACACTTGCTGTAGATAGCGGCCACCTCATCAGCGGCTTATAAACGTAAGCATGCAATCGTCTTCTTTTCATGAGCCGCTCACCAGTTATCTAAATGAACTGGGGCTTATAAAAGGGCCTATTGTCCTTAGCCAGCTGACTGGCGGTCAATCAAACCCAACATTCAAAATCAGTAATGGCAACGCGCATTACGTACTCAGAAAAAAACCGAGCGGGATTTTATTGCCATCAGCGCATGCGGTTGATCGAGAGCATCGCGTCATGAAAGCGCTAGCAAATACAGATGTTCCTGTCCCCCAAATGCTGGCGTATTGTGAAGATGAAAGCATTATTGGAACCGCCTTTTTCATTATGGAATATCTTGACGGGCGGGTCTTCGCAGACCAATCTTTACCAGGCCTTATACCAAGCGAGCGCCATCAGATTTATGAGCAAATGAATCAGACTATCTCTGCAATACATCGCCTAGATTATGTATCGCTTGGATTAGAGACCTTTGGTAGGCCCGGTAATTATTTTTCGCGTCAAATAACGCGCTGGTCTCGACAAGTGCGCGAAGCCAATATCGCCATTCCTGATTCTCTTCATCAGTTGATGGACTGGTTGCCAGAGCACATTCCAGCAGAAGATACAACTTCACTAATCCATGGTGACTTTCGCATGGACAATCTTATCTTTCACAAAACGGATTTGCGCATCATTGGCGTTTTAGATTGGGAGCTTTCTACTCTTGGCAATCCTTTGGCAGATTTTGCATATCAATGCATGGCTTGGAGAATTGCGCCCGCCCTGTGGCGCGGGATACAAGGGCTAGACCTGGCCGCCTTAGGAATTCCTAGCGAATCTGAATATATTGCCCTATACGAAAAACAAATAGGGCGATCAATATCAGAGCACTGGCCCTTCCTCATGGCTTACAACTTATTCCGAATTTCAGCAATATTGCATGGCATTACAAAGCGCGCGATGGATGGCAATGCCAATGCGAGCGATGCAATTGAAAACGGAACAAAAGCGGGGGCGCTTGCTGATCTAGGTTGGGCTTGTGCTCAACAGTAATTTACTGCTTTTTAGTAAAGATCCCAACCAAGCCGCGGCGAAAAGCCATTACACAGAAAACAAATATCAAGCCCGTAACGATAGTGACTGACTCACCTAAAGAGTTAAACCAAGCCACCCCCGTAATTTGAGCTAAGAAGTTTCCAATCTCACCTACTCTGTGTTCAAGCAATACAATCACCAAAGCTCCAACAAAGGGGCCTGCCATAGTGCCCACTCCACCTACAAGGGTCATTAATATGACCAAGCCTGACATGCTCCAATGAACATCCGTTAGTGTCTCAAAACCTAAAACTAATGCTTGAGCACTACCCGCCAAGCCAGCAAGTGCAGCAGATAAAACAAATACTAAAAACTTAAAACGATTCACGTTATAGCCCAAAGATATTGCACGAGGCTCATTTTCTTTAATAGCTTTTAATACCTGTCCAAATGGAGACGTGATGACTCTGGCAATAAATAAAAATCCAGCGAGCACAAGAACTAAAACAAAATAGTAGAGATTTAAATCATTTTGTAAGTTGATAAAGCCAAACAACATACCTCTCGGAATGCCCTGAAAACCATCTTCCCCACCAGAGGCTGGGGCTTGTAGGCAAATAAAGTAAAACATCTGTGCCAAAGCAAGCGTAATCATTGAAAAATAAATCCCTTGACGGCGAATCGCCAAGCCGCCAATCAGCGCGCCCAAGGCAGCAGCAAATATGACTCCCAGCGCTATACCAAGCGCAGGTCCCACTCCCATATCGCGCATCAAATAACCCGCACAATATCCCGCGCCACCAAAAAAGGCGGCATGGCCAAAGGAAAGAAGGCCGGTATATCCCAGCAATAAATTAAATGCTGCTGCAAAAAGAGCAAAGCATAAAATTTTCATTAAAAAAATCGGATAGGCGAAGAATGGCGCCGCAATTACGACGGCAAGAAAAGCCAGAAAAAGCCAGAATTTAAGTGCTTTCATTTTTCCCGCCCAAACAGGCCCGCTGGCCTAAAGAGCAAAACAATCACCATGATTGCGAACACCACAGTGCTTGAGGCCTCTGGATAAAACACCTTAGTCAGGCCCTCAACCAATCCCAACCCTAGGCCGGTGACAATTGAACCCATAATAGATCCCATGCCGCCAATCACCACCACAGCAAAAACAATAATGATGAGGTTAGAGCCCATTAGCGGTGAAACCTGAATGATCGGCGCAGCGAGCACGCCCGAGAAGGCAGCGAGTGCCACACCAAATCCATAGGTTAAGGTTGTCATCAAAGGAAAGTTCACTCCAAATGCTTGAACCAGTTTTGGGTTTTCTGTACCGGCGCGCAAGTAGGCGCCAATACTGGTTTTTTCTATCACATACCAAGTGGCAAAACAAACTGTTAAAGAAGAAACTACAACCCATGCTCGGTAGTTTGGCAACACCATAAAGCCTAAATCAGTAGCTCCGCGCAAAGCCTCGGGAGCGCTATAAGATAAACCAGAAGCGCCATAAATGGAGCGCAGAGCTCCCTCTATGAATAGGGTTAAACCAAAAGTCAATAACAGTCCATATAAATGATCGAGTTTATATAAATGCCTGAGCAATAAACGCTCAATGAGAATGCCAATAAGACCAACAAGGATGGGCGCCAACAACAACATCACCCAATAATTAATTCCAAAGTATTGTCCGGCCATCCAAGTCACAATGGCGCCCAACATAAACATGGCGCCATGTGAGAAGTTAATAACATTTAAAAGGCCAAATATCACTGCCAACCCTAAACTCAGGATTGCATAGAAACTGCCGTTAACCAGCCCCAAAAGGAGCTGGCTTAACAAAGCAGAAATTGAAAGGCCGAAGATTTCCAAAATTACTTAATGCTGCACTGAGAATAAGACTCTGGAGCAAACGCCTTCTCGCCCGGAATGGTCGCAACTAGCTTGTAGTAATCCCATGGGCTTTTAACTTCGCTTGGTGTTTTAACTTCATACAGATACATGTCATGGACCATGGTTCCATCTTTGCGGATATAGCCATTTTTTGTAAACATGTCGTTAATTTTGACCTTGCGCATTTGCTGCATTACCTTGTCTGAATCACTAGTGCCAGCAGCTTTAACAGCATTCAAATAGGTCATCGTGGATGAGTAATTTCCTGCTTGAACCATTGTTGGCATGCGTTTCATTTTTTCAAAGAAACGTTTTGCAAACTGACGAGTTTGGTCATTTTGATCCCAATACCAAGCCTCGGTAGCCAGCAGGCCTTGTGCATTTTGGATGCCAATTGCGTGCACATCGGTAATGAATACCAACAAACCAGCAATCCTCATGGTTTTAGTAATGCCAAACTCATTGGCAGCCTTAACGGAATTAATTGTGTCGCCACCGGCATTAGCCAAGCCCAAAACCTGTGCTTTTGAGGCCTGCGCCTGTAATAAATAAGATGAAAAATCACTAGCATTTAATGGGTGCTTAGATGTCCCCAAAACTTTTCCGCCCAGGGCGTTAATATCGTTCGTTGCATCTTTCTCAAGAGCATAGCCAAAAGCGTAGTCAGCGGTTAAAAAATACCAAGTCTTTAGGCCCTTATTCATCATCCCTCTAGCTGAGCCGTATGCCAAAGCAACCGTGTCATAGGTGTAGTGAATGGTGTAGGGGGTACACTGCTCATTCGTTAAGGCGGAAGTTCCTGCCCCATTATTAATGTAGATTCGTTTTTTCTCTGCGGCCACTTTTGAAGTCGCCAAAGCAGTTCCAGAATTGGTCCCACCAAAAACAACGGTAACGCCGTCTTGGTCAATCCACTCTCTGGTTTTTGATGCCGCAATGTCTGCTTTGTTTTGATGGTCTGCAGAAACTATTTCAATTTTTTTACCTAAAACACTGCCACCAAAGTCGGCAATAGCCATTTTGATTGACTCCAGGCCGCCCTGACCATCAATGTCAGAATATAGGCCCGAGACGTCAGTAATAAAACCGATCTTTACGGCGGTTGGATCGGCTGCATTTGCACCACTAGAGACTGCGGCTAAAGCCGCTACTGCCATAGAAATTAAAGTCCGTTTCATTATTTTTCCTTTAAAAGTAAATACCCAACTAAACGCCTAAAAAACCATTTAAGACTTCGGCCTTCGCCTTTAAGTCTGCACGTTCCACCACCTCGACTATCAAGCCGCTTTCAACCACATAATGTCTGTCTGCAAGCTCGGCCGCAAATCTAAAGTTTTGCTCCACTAGCACAATCGTAAAGCCCTTGTTTCTTAATTTAGAAACGACCTCGCCAAGTTTTTCAACGATCACAGGCGCAAGGCCTTCGGTGATCTCATCTAACAACAAAAGTTTGGCGCCCGTTCTTAAAATTCGCGCCATCGCCAACATTTGCTGCTCACCACCAGAAAGCCTGGTGCCGGGACTATTTCTTCTTTCATAAAGATTGGGAAACATCTCGTAAATTTCTTCTAATCCCATACCGCCAGCAGAAATTTTTGGAGGTAGCAAGAGGTTTTCTTGAGCATCTAGGCTACCAAAAATGCCTCTCTCCTCTGGGCAATAGCCAATCCCCAGGCGTGCAATTTGATAGGTCGGCAAATTAATAGTCTCATGACCAAAAACACGGATAGAGCCGGTTCGCTTGCTAGTCAGGCCTAAGATAGTTTTCAGCATGGTACTTCTGCCAGCACCATTTCTACCTAAAAGGGTCACAACCTCTCCATCGCGCACTGCAAAATTTAGGCCATGCAAAATATGAGACTCCCCATACCAAGACTCTAAATTTTTAACTTCTAACGCCATGTCACTCATAAAGCGTCGCCCCCATGGCTGCCCATATAAGCCTCTACCACCAATGGGTTTTTAGAAACCTCTTGATAAGAGCCCTCCGCTAATACGGTTCCACGCTGGAGCACGGTAATCCGATCAGCAATAGAGGCAACCACTTTCATGTTGTGCTCAACCATTAAAATAGTGCGCCCCTTAGCAACACGATCAATCAACTCTGTTACGCGCTCTACATCTTCATGCCCCATGCCTTGGGTCGGCTCATCTAGGAGCATTAGCTCTGGCTCCATGGCTAAGGTAGTTGCAATTTCTAATGCTCGCTTTCGGCCATATGCAAGATTTAAAGTTTGTTCGCGGGCAAATTCTTCCAGGCCAACTTCATGTAGAAGCTGCATTGCACGTTCATTAAGAACATTGAGGGAATCGCCAGATTTCCAAAAATGAAACTCTGTACCCAACTCTCGCTGCAGTGCAACACGAACGTTTTCAAGGACGGTTAAATGGGGGAAAACTGCTGAAATTTGAAAAGAGCGAATGATGCCGCGGCGCGCAATTAGGGCTGGCGCCTCGCTTGTAATGTCTAAGCCATTAAATAAGATTTGGCCGCTACTTGGCTCTAAAAACTTGGTAAGCAAGTTAAAGCATGTGGTTTTTCCTGCGCCGTTTGGGCCAATTAAGGCGTGGATAGATCCCCGAGCAACCTTGAGGTTCACATCGCTCACTGCTAAAAACCCCTTAAAGGATTTTCCCAGACCAACTGTCTCTAATATCGTTTCTTGCAAGGCCGCTTCCTCTACCCTCTAACGGGGCAAGATAATGAGGATAACCTAAGATGGCCTTGCTATATATAGCGATAACCCTAAATAAAGGGGGTGATTACTGGGCCCGAATGATCTTTTGAAAGTTCTGTATTGCGGCCTGTGCTGTTGCATCCAAAACATCGATTGGCACACGTTGAGCGCCCTGAACAATCATCAGCGCATAAGGCTTTGCAAGTGCCGCCGCTTCAGGGCACAAGCGCAGTTCTTCACCCTCTGCAGGAGATTGACTGCGCCAGTAATTAATCGCCGCCTCAAGCTCTTGAATGGTTACAAACAACATGGTCTATTAATGCTTTACTAATCTTCAACTGCAAGCATAGTGCCGCGACATTTCTTTGCGCCACAACGACACGCATAATCTTTCTTCATTTGCTTAGTAACTCGGCCCTCAATATCGAGCGAGTAATCGTAAAAGAGCTCTTCACCAACCTTTAATGAGCGCTTCGCATAAATGAACACGCGCGGCTCACCATTAATTTCTTTTTCTTTTGTTTCACAACTGGGCTTGCAAGAATGATTTATCCAGCGAGCTGCATTGCCGCCGTATTTAGCATCGATTACACGACCATCATCTAGTGAAAAATAAAAGGTATGGTTTGGATCCTTTGGATCGTGTGGGTGGCGCTTCTCTGCTAACTTCCAACTAATGCGTTCGCCCTTATATTCAATAATGGCCTGCCCCTTCTTAATTGGCTTAACAACAAAAACCCCTTTGCCATGTATAGGAGAGGTTTTCACAACGACAGAAGATCGGTCCACCTTCGGTGGTTTTATTTTTTTTGATTTCATAAGTTAAACGTCTAGGTTGCGTGCAATCAGTGCATTTTTTTCAATAAAGGCACGACGCGGCTCCACATCATCGCCCATCAGCGTTGTAAAGACCTGGTCTGCAGCAATTGCATCTTCAATCCTTACTTGTAGAAGTGTGCGTGAATTTGCATCCATGGTTGTTTCCCATAGTTGCGATGGATTCATTTCGCCCAAACCCTTATAGCGCTGACGACTCAGTACGCGCTCAGCTTCCGACAACAACCAGGAGAACGCGCCTCGAAAGTTGCTGATGATTTGTTCTTTTTGATTCTTATCTGGATCCCCGCGGCGCACTTTTGAGCCCGGTAAAACTTTACCGGATAAAACGGCTGCGGCATTTGCAAGGCTTTGATAATCGTCCCCATGAACAAAATCTGAGTTAATGGAAGATAACTTTAAGTTTCCATGGATGCGGCGAGATAGAAGAAGTCTGAAGCGCTCTGTACGATCTTCTTTTTGAACAATGATCTCCGGCGGTAGGGCCAGAGGGTTTAAGGAATCCGCCAAAGCCAACCTCAGGCGCGCAGCAGATTCGTTGGCCAAGCTTTCGGTATCTAGGTTTAGTTGGGTACCCGACGCAATGGCGCGCAACGCATCCTCATCAATAGTACGCGATAGCCGGTCGACGATTGACTGAATCACTTGATAGTGTTTTGCAAGCTCGTTAAGAGCTGCGCCCTCAATAATTTCACCTGAAGGCGTTTGTAGTGACGCTGTTTCAAGTGCTATCTTTAACAACAATTGATTAAGCTCCGCATCATCCTTAATATATTGCTCATTTTTTCCGAACTTTACTTTGTATAGGGGCGGCTGAGCAATATAGATATGGCCACGCTCAATTAATTCCGGCATCTGCCTATAGAAGAAAGTGAGCAATAGAGTGCGAATATGGCTTCCATCGACGTCTGCATCGGTCATGATGATGATGCGGTGATAGCGTAACTTGTCGGCCTTGTACTCTTCGATGCCAATGCCAGTTCCCAAAACAGTAATTAATGTGACCACCTCTTGGCTAGCCAACATTTTGTCAAAGCGGGCCTTTTCTACATTCAGAATTTTCCCCTTTAGAGGAAGAATTGCTTGGAAGCGGCGGTCGCGGCCCTGCTTTGCAGACCCTCCCGCGGAGTCACCCTCGACAATAAATAGCTCTGATTTGGTGGGGTCCTTCTCTTGGCAATCAGCCAACTTTCCAGGTAAACCCAAGCCATCTAAAACGCCTTTGCGTCTTGTCATGTCGCGTGCTTTGCGTGCAGCTTCTCGCGCACGAGCAGCATCAACAATTTTTCCACAAAGGATTTTTGCATCTGCGGGACGCTCTTGAAGATATGCGCTTAGGGCCTCTGCAACAATTTCCTCCACCGGGCCACGCACTTCGCTAGAAACGAGCTTGTCTTTAGTTTGACTAGAGAACTTTGGCTCCGGAACCTTAACCGATAAAACGCACGCCAGACCCTCTCGCATATCATCGCCAGAAATTTCTACTTTTGCTTTTTTTGCAACCTCATTTTCATCTATGTATTTATTGATGACCCGGGTCATTGCCGCCCGTAAGCCGGTTAAATGAGTGCCACCATCGCGCTGAGGAATGTTGTTTGTAAAACAAAGCACTTGTTCGCTAAAGCTATCGTTCCACTGCATTGAAACTTCGGCCGTGATGTTGCCACCCAAGTCTGATGGGCGGATACCTTCTGCGTAGAAAATATTTGGGTGTAAAACATTTTTGTTTTGGTTGATGTACTCAACAAAACCTTTAACGCCTCCAGAATAAGCAAAATCTTCTTCTTGGCCTGTACGTTGGTCAATCAATTTGATGTGTACGCCATTATTTAAAAAGGAGAGTTCGCGAATGCGCTTTACAAGAATTTCATAATGAAATTCTATGTTTCCAAAAATAGTTTCATCGGCTAAAAAATGCACCTCGGTACCTGATAGCTCTGTATCACCGGTAACCGTAATCGGAGAAGTTGCAACACCATTCTCTTCTTGAATGTTCCGGTTTTGAATAACGCCGCGTGCAAACTCCATGTAGTGAGCTTTGCCGTCGCGTCGAATGGTAAGTTTTAGCCATTTAGATAGCGCGTTTACGCAACTTACACCCACACCATGTAAACCGCCCGAAACTTTATAGCTGTTCTGGTCAAACTTGCCGCCGGCATGCAGCTCTGTCATCACTATTTCTGCGGCACTTCTTTTGGGTTTGTGTTTGTCGTCGTACTTGATCCCGGTTGGAACGCCGCGGCCATTATCGACAATCGAAATGGAGTTGTCGGTTTGGATCACCACTGTGATTTCAGTACAGTAGCCAGCCAAGGCCTCATCGATGGAGTTGTCTAGAACCTCAAAGACGAGGTGGTGAAGGCCCGTACCATCAGAGGTATCTCCGATATACATTCCTGGGCGCTTACGAACAGCCTCAAGACCCTCTAAAATTTGAATCGATGCGGCACCATACTGCTCTACTACTTTTTTTTCTTCAGTCATTTTTTTCTAAATTAAATACGCATTGGCATCACAACATACTTAAAATTCTCTGAGCCAGGCAGAGTAATTACCGCGCTGCTGTTTGCATCACCTAAGCTGATTTGAATCTTGTCATTTTTTAGGTTGGATAGAACGTCAAGTAAATAACTGACATTAAAGCCAATCTCTACCCCATCGCCACCATATTCCACTTCAATCTCCTCTTGAGCCTCTTCTTGCTCAGCATTGGTTGATTGAACGGTAATGCGATTGGGCGACAAAGAGAAACGTACGCCTTTAAATTTATCTGTAGTGAGAATGGCGGCACGTTGAAGCGCGGCTTGCAAAAGATCGCGACCCACAACCAATGAATTTTTTTGACCCTTTGGAATAACCCTTTGGAAGTCTGGAAACTTTCCCTCTACGAGTTTAGAAATTAACTCGATATCACCAAAAGAAAATTTCACTTGATTCGCTGTTAAATTAATTTCCAATATCTCATCAGAGTCTTCAAGTAGGTGCTGACACTCTAAGATTGTTTTGCGAGGAATAATAATTTCTTGCCTTTGGCCAGACCCTGATGGGGCCTCAGTTAGCTCGACACGAGAGTAAGCTAGGCGATGTCCATCTGTTGCTACAGCAATAACTTCTTTGCCCTCTATAACGAGTAGCATGCCATTTAGGTAATAACGAATGTCTTGCTGGGCCATGGAAAAATGGACTTGACCGACAAGCTGACGGAAACTTTTTTGCGACATCTTCCAGGCGGCAGTAACCTCACCAACACTCTGCATTACTGGAAACTCAGTTGCGGATAAGGTTTGAAGAGAAAAACGGCTCTTGCCACTTTGAACAACCATACGGTTGTCTTTCAGATTTAAAGAAACAGGACCCTCAGGCAGCGCTCTCAAAATATCCAACAATTTGCGTGCCGCAACCGTTGTTGTGACCTCTTCAGTACCAACACCAAAATTAGCATTGGTTGTAATTTGGATTTCAATGTCTGTGGAAATAAAGGAAACTTTCTCGCCATTCTTTTTAAATAAAAGATTTGCCAAGATAGGAAGAGTATGTCGACGTTCAACAATGCCACTAACAACCTGAAGGGGTTTTAGTAGGTTATCGCGAGAAGTGTTAACGAGTTGCATTGCTTTTAAATCCTTGTATATATCTTATTAGTAGTAATAGTAAGGGCCTATTTTTCGGTGGATAAGCCAAAAACCTTATATAAAACAACAAATTAAAGACAAAAAAACCTGTGGAAAACTTCTGTATAAACGCTGCACAAAAAGGGGATAACTTTTATTCAGAACCCTATTTTTGCATGAAGCGTGAGCTTTCCACAATTTATCCACATACAATCCCCAAACTTATCCTTAGGCTTATCCACAACCTTATCCACAGGCCAAAACCTAAGCTTTCAGCGTTTGTTCAATTACGTGGATTTCGTGATTAAGCTGACTATCGTGCGAGCGCTCTTCCGCAATCTTCCGAACGGCATGTAAAACGGTGGTGTGGTCGCGACCACCAAACAGTTCGCCTATCTCAGGCAAGCTTTTTTGGGTTAATTCTTTGGCCATAAACATTGCTATTTGCCGTGGGCGCGCAATATTAGCGGGGCGCTTTTTGGAGTACATGTCGGCTACTTTAATGCTGTAAAAATCTGCCACCGATTTTTGGATGTTTTCTACTGAAATTTGGCGATTTTGAATAGACAGCAGGTCCTTTAGGGCTGTTTTGGCAACCTCAATAGTCACTTCTCGGCCATGAAAGCGGACAAAGGCCAAAATCTTACGTAGCGCGCCCTCCAACTCCCGAACATTTGAGCGTAAGTGCTTGGCAACAAAAAACGCCACATCCTCACTCATGGGGATTCCTTCACTAACCGCTTTTTTCATCAAAATAGCCACACGCATCTCAAGCTCTGGGGGCTCTATTGCCACCGTAAGGCCAGAGTCAAACCGCGAGATGAGTCGATCATCAATGCCAGCCATCTCCTTTGGGTACGTGTCGCTGGTGATAATGACCTGTGATTTATTGCTTAAGAGCGCCTCGAAGGCATAGAAGAACTCCTCCTGGGTGCGAGACTTGCCACTGAAGAACTGAATGTCATCAATTAACAGTAGGTCTAGTGAGTGGTAATAACGCTTAAAACGATCAAAAGCTTTTTGTTGATAGGCTCGCACTACATCAGAAACATATTGCTCTGCGTGAATGTAGCGAATTCTGGCGTTGGGCTTCTCTTTCAAAAGATGGTTGCCAATCGCATGAATTAAGTGAGTTTTACCCAACCCAACCCCGCCATATAAAAACATTGGGTTGTATGAGGTTCCTGGATTGTGTGCCACCTGAATAGACGCCGCGCGTGCCAGTTGATTGGCCTTACCAGTAACAAACGTCTCGAATGTCAGGTTTGGATTGAGTTTTGAGTGATCCTCAGTCTCAAAAGACTGCTCTTCAACCAAAATGACGGGTTCTACTTCTTCAAGCTCTTTGGCCGCCAAAGTGCTTAGGTCGACTACGGGGCTTGGATTGGGGTTTGAGGTGGGCTCTACATTAAGTACAAAATTGACATTGATTGCGAGTCCAAAATATTGGGACGCCAACTCTTGAAAGCGATCAGCAAAAGTCTTTTTAATCCAATCTAACTTAAAACGGTTGGGCGCGCCTAATGTTAGTAAGTGATTACTCTCATCAAAAGAGACTAGGGATAGGGGTTGTATCCAGGTTTTAAACTGCTGCGGCGATAGCTCGCGGGATAGGGCGCCAATAGCGCTGTCCCAAAAGCCCAGTGGGCTGGTTGAATTCAAGGCGGGGGGATTTTGTAAGTTACTCATATTTTTAGAGGATCCATTGTAGCGATGAGGCAAAGTTATCCACAAGCTAAAAAATCGTGGAAAAGCTGTGGATAACTTGTGTATAAAGAGAAAAACACCATGTAAATTAGTGATTTAAGGAAAAATCACACAAAAATAGAGAAAAACACCTACATATTCATCAGGATTGATTGACCTTTTGCCCCGCAACAAGGAAAATACTTGGTTTTCCTAGGATCTATCATGAAAAGAACATACCAACCCTCAGTAACCCGCCGTAAACGTACCCACGGTTTTCGTATCCGCATGAAAACTAAAAGCGGGCGCGCAGTTTTGAACGCACGCCGTGCAAAAGGCCGCAAACGTTTAGCCGTTTAATTTTTAGACATTGAACAGCGCAAGGATTTCTGAATTACTAAAAACACGCCCTAAGACAAGCTTGTATTGGGGCATGTATTTGGCTTCGGCCCAAGATGGAAAGCAGCCGGAACTAGGGGTAGCGGTGGCCAAGAAGCTCGCAAAGAGGGCAGTTGACCGCAATCGTTTAAAGCGAATGATCCGAGAGTTGGTTTGGACAGCCCAAGCCACAACATTGAAAAGCGATGTAGTGGTGAAGTTAAAAAAGCCAATTGGGCGCGACACTCGGGGTAAGCTCAGAAAAAAAGAGAAAGATCTTTTGCGCCAACAAATGACAGGGCTAATTTAACGTGCGCACTTTGAATGCTGCATCAATTAGGTTGATTAAGCTCTATCAGCTGTTCTTAAGTCCCTATTTAGGCATGCACTGTAAGTATGTGCCTAACTGCTCCCAATATGCCTGCGACTGCTTTACGCATTATGGATTTATAAAGGGCTTTGGCCTGAGTGTGTGGCGTATATTGCGCTGTAACCCTATGTCACACGGCGGTTATGATCCCGCTGTAAAACAAACATCTCATTAACTTAAGTGAACACAAATGGATTTTAAAAAAACAATTCTTTGGGCCGTGTTTTCTATGTCGGGTCTGATGCTTTACAACAATTGGCAAGTTCACGAAGGTAAGCCATCCCTGTTTGGCGGTACTCCAGTTAGTGCGCCGGTAAGCACCGACAAGACCTCTGTCAGCAATACAGTAGATGCGCCCGTGCAAGTGGTTGGCAATACAGTCAAGCCAGCTGCGCCAGTAATAAATGCTGGCAACATGGAGGGCGCCGAAAAATTCACCCTAAAGAATGATGTTTTGGAGTTAGAAATTAGTGCAGTTGGCGCAAACGTAGTTGATGCCAAATTACTAAAAGCCCTTACTGCCGAACAAAAACCAGTAGAAATTTTTCAATACACACCAACCCACAAATACTTTGCTCGCTCTGGGTTGGTCGCGCTTGGCAATGCTGACTTACCAAATCACAACAGCAACTTTAAATTACTTCAATCTGGCAAAGATGGTTCAGGCAGGCCGTTTGCGACGCTAGCTAGCGAGCGCAATGGCGTGAAGCTAGAAAAGACGTTCATCCTCAACCCCGGAAGCTATGTAGTAGATGTTGGCCATCGCGTTACGCAGGCAAACGCAAACGCTAACCCACTTGTTCTTTACACGGAGATTGTTAGAGACGCATCGCAGGAACAGAAAATCGGCCCCTTTAACGGAGCGTTTTCTGCTAGCACCTTTACGGGACCCGCCGCCTACACCGGTAAAGAAAAGTTTAATAAGCTGGAGTTTACCGAGATTGATAAAAATAAGATCACCATTCCAACCCAGGCGCCCGCAGGCGATCCAGCATGGGTCGCCATGGTTCAACATTATTTTGCAAGCGCCTGGATTCCCGGTGATAAATTTGCGCGCGATATCTATGCGGGAAAAATAGATAACGGCTTGTATCGTATTGGCATTCAAACGCCCCTTGGCGATGTTGCCCCTGGCAGCACAGTAGTAGAAAAAGCACGTCTTTTTGTGGGCCCCCAAGAAGAGAGCATGCTTGAAACAATTGCCCCCGGCTTCGAACTTTTAAAAGATTATGGCTACCTAACTATTTTGGCCAAGCCTATTTTCTGGTTATTAGAAAAGATTCATGGCTATGTTGGTAATTGGGGTTGGTCCATCATCTTGCTTACCATATTGATTAAGTTGGTGTTCTTCCCGCTTTCCGCTGCAAGCTATAAATCTATGGCACGCATGAAAGAAGTGCAACCACGCTTAATGGTAATGAAAGAGCAATTTAAGGGTGAGCCGCAAAAGCTAAATCAAGCAATGATGGAAATGTACCGCAAAGAAAAAATTAATCCACTGGGCGGTTGCTTGCCGGTGGTAATTCAGATACCAGTGTTTATTTCTCTTTATTGGGTACTTTTATCTTCTGTTGAAATGCGCGGCGCACCTTGGATTTTGTGGATACATGACCTGTCAGTCCCCGATCCGTATTACATCTTGCCGCTCATCATGGCCGCTTCAATGTTTGTGCAAACAAAGTTAAACCCTACGCCACCTGATCCAGTTCAGGCCAAAATCATGATGTATATGCCGATCGTTTTCTCGGTAATGTTCTTTTTCTTCCCTGCTGGTTTGGTCTTGTACTGGGTTGTTAACAATCTATTGTCAATTGCTCAGCAATGGCAGATCAACCAAATGTTTGGAAAAAAGCAAGCCAAGTAATTTTTAATGGCATAACGATCCAATGGAAAATGTACAGCAATGATGACAAGACAATTGCCCATCATTGCTGTAGCAACTGCCCCTGGTAAAGCCGGGGTTGGCGTAGTCCGAATCAGCGGAAAAAATTTAGAGGCCATTACTAAGGCGCTCTTTCAAAAAACACTAAAACCAAGGCAAGCCAATTTACTGACCTTGCGCAATTCTGACGGTCATACGATTGATCAGTTAATTGCTATTTATTTTTCTTCGCCTGCGTCGTTTACTGGTGAGGATGTCCTAGAGCTTCAATGCCATGGCGGCCCACAACTTCTTGAGTTGGTGATGCGACGCTGTCTTGAGCTTGGAAAAGATGAGGGCCTTGTTATTGCCGAGCCGGGGGAGTTTTCACTTCGCGCTTATCTCAACAATAAAATAGACTTGGCCCAAGCAGAGGCGATCGCAGATTTAATTGACGCACAAAGTGAGGCCGCCGTGCGCAGCGCAGCTCGTTCATTACAGGGCGCTTTTTCTGATGACATCAATGGACTGATTGAGGAGATTACGCAATTGCGGATCTTAGTAGAGTCCACCCTTGACTTTCCAGAAGAAGAAATTGAGTTTTTGGAAAATGC
>Ga0194047_10000678_pt1 | contig 21996 bp, 19 predicted proteins | sample JunL225m_MetaG_2_FD_160070 | JGI IMG/M metagenome (GOLD analysis project Ga0194047, IMG submission 160070) | Anoxic zone freshwater microbial communities from boreal shield lake in IISD Experimental Lakes Area, Ontario, Canada - Jun2016-L221-5m | ecosystem: Environmental > Aquatic > Freshwater... | reverse complement strand
TTACTGCCTCCTTTCTCCACTTCCAGGGCTCGGTGATAGTGTCGACACGCAAACTGGTGTCGGAAACTATATTAATACAATGATCAGAATTGTGATTGGATTTATGTCTGTTCTCGCAGTTGTGATGTTTGTAATCGGAGGTATTCAATACATGGTTTCAAATATGGTCGGAGAAAAAGCTTCAGCAAAAGACCGAATGGTAAATGCTGTTTTTGGACTCATCCTCGCGCTCTCATCGTATCTTATATTAAATACTCTCAACCCCAAATTGGTTAATTTAAAGATCGGAATACAGGGGGTGGCGATTACTCAATATGATGATGAAGGTGATGAAACATATAATGGTCTGACTCAACGAAATGATGGAAGAGTATACACAGGTATTACATTACCTCTATGTAATACTGTTATTGATTGTGCAAATGCGATCCTTGCAAACAAAAATATTATTACACTGAAACCAGATGCTTATAATGATTTACAATCTGGGGCTGATAGAAATATTAGTGATGTTTCGAAGGGTTCTCTTGCGTGGACAAGCATTCGAGGAGTTGGTTCAAAACAAGTAACGTTAGATCTTAGAATGTTAAAGGGGATACTTGCAGCTGCGAGTATGAATATACCTTTTACTGTAACTGAAATAGCTGGTGGACAACACACTTCTCCTAATTCAAAGCATTATTCAGGAAGTGCAATTGATATAGTTCCCGGAAGAGGTCTTGATTTAGCAACTGACATTCTTTTTGGATCAGCTTGTCAATCAGCTGGTGCAACATTGGTTATTGCTCCATGTAATACAAATAAAGATAGTAAAAAGACTGTGTATTGCCCCGCAACACAATTGGTAACAAATTCAGGGCATCAAAATCATATACATTGTCAGTGGTAGTAAAACTATAAAACCGCAATCAAATGATTGCGGTTTTATAGTTTTGAGTCAACATATTTGATTACAATGTGTCGTTTCATTCCTTCGCCGACAGATTCTGTTTTTATATCTGGCATTTCGGATAGGAATTCATGAACAATACGACGTTCGTATGGGGGCATAGGGTCGACATCGATACTTGATTTAAAATATCGTGCGCGTTCTGCCATCATATGAGCAATTGTTCGCAAGTTATCAATTTTCTTTTTTTCAAAACCATTTGTGTCGACTACAACACGAGGGCGAATTGAACCTTCCGATACTATTTTTTCTACGATTTTGTTTGCGAGGTGATTAAGCGCAGTGAGTGCTTCTGCATCACGTGCGAGCAAAAACCGTGCACTCGATGATTCTATCGAAAACCACAACGTGTTATTTTTTTCATCATACAAAAAAGTTACTTCATTTTCGGCAAATCCAGATTTCTGAAGCAATTCATGAATATTTTTTTGTATGTGTTCGTGATTCATATAAATTAGATGACTTTTGCTTTGACTTGCAATTGTTGACTTTTTGCAATTTTGTTTCTTGTATATAATTCTTGGCCTATAGTAAAGATATTACTCGTAATCCAATAAATCGCAACTGCCGCAGAGAATCGGTATGCAGCATACACGACGATAAATGGCATGAAGTAAAGCATTTGTGTTTGCATTGAACGGGCGAATTCACTTTGCATATCGGTGCCAGTTGGTTTGGTTTGACGACCTTGCGCCAAATATCCTTGGATAAATTGGGTAATTCCTGCAATAACTGCTAGAACCAAACTCTTTTGTGAAATATTTACGAGACCCAAAAAGAGTAAGTTAAACACTATTGGAGCATGAACAAAAGCGTAGTGGCCGATTGTGATGTGATTGAAATCATTCTGGAAAACAAGATAGAGAGCAATGATAAGTGGCAATTGAACAAGGAGAAGTAAACAACTCGAAAATGGATTAACATTGTTTTCTTTGTAGAGCGCAAATGTTTTTTTGCTTTGTTCTGCTTTGTCTGAAGTGGATTCTTTGATGGCGGCAATCTTTTGCTCGAGATCCTTCATTTTCAATTGTGTGTTGATGGATTTTTGGGTGAGAGGGAAGAGAATGAATTTGACGATGATCGTCAAAAGTATGACGGCAATTCCAACGTCACCGTTTGGAATAAACCAAATACAAAGAAGCAATGCGTTATAAAGAGGTTGATAGAAAATGACCGTCCAAAGTGTGTGTATCATGTTTCGATTTTAGCCTATTTTCACTTAAAAAGAAACCCCATGTTTTTAAGTAAAAATATGGGGTTTCTTTTCCACATCAGATTACTCATTAATTAGCCTTCAAAAAATGATATTATATATAGTATGTATAAAATACTATCAAACAAAAAAAATAAAAGTAATTTGATACAAATTAAACAAATCTCAGTACTTTTTGTGTTAATTTTTGCAACTATGTTTTCTTTTGTATACAATACGAAAATTACTTTTGCGATAACTGCTGCGCCTCTTACTCTTTCAGGGTCTTTGCCGATTCTTTCTTCTAGTTATGCTGGTCATGAAAATTATGCTACTGCTATTACATCTACAAGTGCACATATCACTGGTCATATTGATGGATACGGAGTAGGAAGTGGTGTATCTTCATATGTCAGTACTTGGGGATTTAGATATGGCACAACTTCTTCTTATGGCTCGACTATTAGCACAACACAGAATTCTTCAGTTTCTGCTACTGTTGGTTCAAATTTTAGTACAGATCTTACAGGTCTTTATCCTTGTACTACATATTATTATCAAGCATACGCATCGGGCTCCACAGGTACTTATTATGGATATGGTTCAACCGTTACTACAAACTGTACTCCAGTTGTTTCAACTGGTAGTACAACAAATTTTACTTTAACTTCTGCGGTTTTAAATGGTAATTTAGGGACACTTGGGGGTGGCGCTAGTTCTCAAGGAATGTCTGGTGGATTTACATATTACTGGTTAAGTCCTGCTACTGTTGGTTTTCAATACGGAACAACATTAGCTTATGGATTAACATCGACAACAAGTTCAATGTCGAGTACAGGAGTATTTACAGAAAACATTTCTGGATTAACTCCTTGTACTACATATTATTACCGTGCTTTTACTACAAATGGCGCAACTGTTTTTGGTTCGGGTTCAAGTTTTACGAGTGGTTGTATTACTACCACCAGTGCTTCATCAATACATTCAACTTCTGTTACTTTAAATGGAACATTAACTTCATCATCTGATGTTGTAGGATTTCAATATGGAACAACAAGTTCATATGGTGCAACTTCGACAACATACACAGCGAGTACTGGAAGTATTAGTCGAGACATAACAGGATTGACTCCATGTACTACATATCACTACCGAGCGTTTTCTCCAGGGGGTGTGTACGCTGCTACTGAAAGTACGTTTACAACAATATGCCTTCCTGCCGTTACCACAACTGGTTCTTCATTGATTACATCTTCATCTGCCAAACTAGCTGGTGCGATTTCGTATGTTGGAAGTTATTCGCCAACAATTAGTAATGTGGGATTTCAGTATGGAACAACAACTGCATATGGAGCAACGTCTACAGTCTCTGGTACATTTGGAACAGGTCCATTTACAGATGTAGTTACAGGACTTGCGTGTGCAACAACGTATCATTATCGTGCATATGCGACGAATTTAGATAGTGGGTATGGATCGGACATGACATTTACGACAACTCCATGTGCTGGTTCATCTGGAAACGTGACTGGACAATTATGGAATTCAACGACTGGATGGATTAGTCTCAATTGTATCGATGGAGGAGTATCTGGTGCAAATATTTGTAGCAGTTCTCCATATTCTGTAAATGTTACTCCAAATTTATCAACACGAACCGGATTGTTTTCTGGAAAAGCGTGGAGCTCAAGTTTGGGATGGGTTAGTTTTAATGGGGGTGATGTCACATCGTGTGGAATCGGTGGCGCGAGTTCTACAAGTCCTGGTGCGACTGGAAAACTTTTGTTTCCAACTGGTACTTCTACAACCGGACAAGTTTCTGGTTGGGCAAAAGTTTTGTCGACAGGTTCGAGTTGGGATGGATGCATTAGTTTGCGTGGTACCGGATATGGTGTCACATATGTTTCAACTGCAACATCAAATAATCTTGCGGGACTAAGTACTAATCCTTCATATGGATGGGGTGGATCAACTGTGGGATGGGTGAGTGCTGCACTTGCGAATGTTAATCTCGGTACATCGACCGTCGCATTGTCATTGAGTAATTCAACACTCACATCTGCTGGTGGTACTGTTTCAATTTCATGGACTACCTCAAATGTATTATCGACTGCATGTACTGCATCATCAACGTCTGGTGGAGGATGGAGTGGTTCTAAATCTTCAAGTGGAGGTTCTGATTTGTTGACGTTTGCACCAAACACAACAACAAGTACGATTACAAAAACATATACACTTGGATGTACTGGAATGTTTGGTAATTCGATAACATCTGTGCCGGTAAGTATTACGATTGCTCCCGGTTCTACATCAACTACGTCGAGCCTTACATTTTTGGCAAATAATTCAGGAAGTGCGACATCAACTCCGATTACAATTTCTTCTGGAAGTTTGGTAATACTTACATGGCAAATGCAAAACATGACACATGGTACTTGTAGAGGAACTAGTTCTGGTTCGTTTAGTGGATGGAATAATACATACAAATCTCCACTTTCAACTGATGCGAGTGTTGGAAATACTCCCGTCACCTTTAGTGAAATAATTCCACCTGGCGTAATTACAACAAATAGGACGTATACAATGACATGTACTGGTGGAGCAGATGGAGTTACTCGAACAAAAACTGTGTATATAAATGTGGGAGCTACAAGTGCAACACCATCTGTTGCGCTCACTGCAAATGGAACATCTGGAACTTTGGCGATGCCATCATCTGGTGGAAATCTTACTCTTGACTGGACAACTGCAAATCTCGATGCAGCAAGTTGTACGGCTTCGAGTGCAGACGGTCGCTTCACTGGTCCGGTGTCTTCAAGTGGTGGTACATATGTTGTCGGCGTGATTTCACCAAATACAAGCACGAGTACTACGATTACACAAACATATACGATTGGTGGATGTACTTCAAACGGAGCAGTCGTAACTCCAGTTACTGTCACTGTGACAGTCGCTCCCGTCGGATATCCGTTTGTTGCGTTTTATGCAAGTGATGGAATAAATTCTGGAAATAATATTTCAGTTTCTCCAACTGCAACAACGACACTTTCGTGGGTTGTTCAAAATATTTCTGCGAATAGTTGCAAGGGAACAAGTAACGGAAATTATACTGGATGGTTGACAGCAGGTAGTACAAAACTTCCATCAACAACAATAACTTCATCATCGACAACATACAGTGAAAGTATTGGTCTCGTTTCAACATATCGTTCATATACACTTACCTGTACTGGTACAAACGGAGCTACCATCTTTAGAACAGTTACGTTAAATGGAAGTACAACAAATCTAGTTAATTTGAGTGTAAATGATGGTATTGATATTGTCCCAAATCAAACAAATATTACACTTCCATCATCTGGTGGAACAGCAAATATTGTGTGGTCAACTACGAATCTTTCATCGACTTCATGTACTGCATCGAGTTCTGCCGGTGATTGGACTGGTTCACGATCTTCGAGTGGAGGTTCGAATGCATTGAGTATTCCTGCAAATGCGAGTGCCTTTGCAATTACTCGAACGTACACACTTTCTGGTTGTATAGATACGACAGGTGCCACAGTACCTGCCGAGACGGTGAGTGTGACAGTTTCACCAGCTGGTGTTCCATTTTTATCTTTCTTTGCAAATGGTTTTGGAAATATTATTTCGATTGTATCTGGTGGAACAGTAAACCTCGGTTGGAGATTGCAAAACATTGCAGCAAATATTTGTAGAGGTACAAGTTCAGGTTCATTTACAAATTGGAATAATACAAACAAAGGTCCATCATCTTCTGTGGGTACAACGGCCACAACAACTCATGAGACGGTAGGTCTCGATGGCTCTATCACATCTACGCGTACATATACAATGACGTGCGGAACACTTCCTTCCCAGAGTATTACTGTAAATATTGCAACTCCTTGTACTGGTTCGCTTTGTACAAGTACTTCAACTGGTATCAAAGCAACAAATCGTCCATCGTGGATGGAAATTTAATTTGGTCTTGTTTTTTTTGTGCACAATTTTTGTATATATAAAAAAAATAGTTTGCTATACTATATATATAAAATTATATGGATATCGACATCAATCAATTTAAAAAAGTAGTTTTTGATTCAGGGCTTGTATCTGAAGCAGACCTCGATGCTGCAGAAAAAACTTCATATGAAAAAAAACAATCGATCGGGGACGTGCTTGTATCGTTGGGTAAATTAAAAGATACAGATCGTCGTCGAATGGAAGCATTTACACTCGGAATTCCATTTGTATCACTCGCCGACAAAAAAATTGATTTTGCCGTACTTTCACTTATTCCTGAACCAATCGCTCGTGTAAATAATATTGTTGCATACAATAAAAACATGGAAGGTTTGGAGGTTGCCATGTTGGATGCTGCTGATTTACCAACGATTGATTTCGTAAAAAAGAAAACCGGGCTCAAAATTTTGCCACGTCTCTCTGATGATGCATCAATTAAATTAGCGCTTCAACAATACAAAAAAAGTTTACAAGCTGATTTTGATGATATTATCAAACGCGAAAGTTCTTCACTCAAAACCGTTCTCGAACGCGACGGGGGAGATGCAAACGAAAAAGACCTCAAGCAATTGGCAGAAGATTTGCCGATTATAAAAATCGTCGACACACTTATCTCTCACGCAATTTTACAAAACGCATCCGATATTCACATTGAACCACAAGAAGAATTGTTGGTTGTGCGCTATCGTATTGATGGAATTTTGCATGATGCGATGACATTACCCAAAGATACAGCACCAGGAATTGTCGCGCGTATCAAAGTACTTGCCGGACTCAAGCTCGATGAAAAACGTTTGCCCCAAGATGGACGGTTTAAAATGACAAATGAAGGTGAAAAGTTTTCATTTCGTGTTTCAACACTCCCAACATATTTTGGAGAAAAAACAGTAATTCGTATTTTGCGAGAAAATTCTCATGGATATACGATGGAGGTTTTGGGATTTCATGGTGAAGCACTTGAGCGACTTCATGTTGCAATGCGTCAAAAAACAGGAATGATTTTGGCTGCAGGTCCGACTGGTTCAGGAAAGACGACGACACTCTATACGATGCTCGATATTTTGAATACAACTGATGTAAATATTTCAACAGTTGAAGATCCAATCGAATATCAAATGGCACGTATCAATCAAACACAAGTGAAGCCAGAAATTGGTCTCACATTTGCAAACGGACTTCGTACACTGCTCCGCCAAGATCCAGATATTATCATGGTGGGGGAAATTCGTGATGGCGAAACCGCAGGACTTGCTGTAAATGCATCACTTACTGGGCATTTGGTTCTTTCAACGATTCACACAAATTCTGCCGCAGGGGCGATTCCGCGTATGGTTGATATGGGAGTTGAGCCGTTTCTTATTGTTTCAACAATAAAGACAGTTATTGCGCAACGTTTGGTTCGTAAATTAACTAAACAAAAAGAATCATACTTTTTGACACCAGCAGAACTTTCATCAATCGCAAAACTTGTCGACCTTGATCGATTGCTTGGTTTTTTGAAAAAAGAAAAAATAGTAACCGAAGATTCAACATGGGATAAAATTCCTTTTTATCGAGCAATGCCAAACGAAGAATCTGTTGATGGCTACAGTGGACGTATTGGAATCCATGAAGTCCTTGCGGTGACTCCAACGATCCGTCACCTTATTTTGTCTCGTGCTTCACAGGATGATATTGAGAAGCAAGCAAAAGAAGAGGGAATGATGACGATGCTCGAAGATGGTTTGTTTTTGGCGGTGCAAGGACTCACAACCACAGAAGAAGTGTTGCGTGTTGTGTCTGAGTAATTTGTTTTATTTTTATATAATTTATGCAATTTTCATACAAAGCGCATGATGCGCGAGGACAAATCGTAGAAGGGGTTATGGATGCCGAGGATCGGTTTATTGTTGCACGAGAATTACGCAAACAAAATTACATTCCTTTTTCTGTTGTATCAATCGGTAAAAAGAAAAGTAGAAAACTCGAAGCACATTTTCTCGAAGAGTTTTTTTCTGGTATTAAACTTCACGAAAAAATAGTTTTTGTAAATAATCTCTCGGGAATGCTTTCGGCTGGACTTACACTGTACCGCTCGCTTGAAGTTGAACTTCGTCAAACCAAAAACCCAGCGCTCAAAACAATTTTGAACGGTTTACTTGTCGCGATTAATCAAGGAGAATCATTGTCCGAAGGAGTATCTAAATATCCTGCAGTTTTTTCGGAACTTTTTGTTTCGATGATTCACGCAGGCGAAGAATCTGGAAATTTGCCTTGGGCACTCAAAGAAATTGGAACAAATTTACAAAAATCATACGATCTCAATCGTAAAGTAAAAGGCGCGCTTACGTACCCAGTCATTATTGTTTGTGCAATCATCATAGTTGGGGTTATCATGCTTATTTTTGTTATCCCTACACTTACCAAAATTTTTACAGACATGGGGGCGGTATTACCACCTACAACACAATTTGTTATAAATATTTCAAATGCATTATCGAAACATCCATTTATTTCAATTGGTTCGATTATTGCATTTGCTGGACTTTTTATTGCGTATATTCGCTCTCCGAAATTTAGATCTATTAATGATTTAATTATTCTCAAGCTTCCAATCGTTGGATCAATTGTAAAAGAAGTAAATATTGCTCGTACTGCTCGCACACTCTCGTCACTCCTCGCTTCTGGTGTTGACGTTACTCGATCAATTGCAATCACAAAAGATGTGCTACAAAATACGCATTACAAAGCCGTACTTGAGCATGCTGGTGTGGCAGTCCAAAAAGGTGAAACACTAGCGAGTGTTTTTAAAAACGAGGAAAGCTTGTATCCAGTAATGATTGGAGAAATGATTGCTGTTGGAGAGGAGACGGGAAAGCTTTCGCAAATGCTCGCAGAAGCCGCAACATTTTTTGAGGATGAAGTTGATACCAAAACCAAATCACTTTCTACTATCATCGAGCCAGTTGTGATGGTTCTGGTGGGTGCTGCTGTGGGATTCTTTGCAATTTCAATGATTTCTCCGATGTATAGTTTGCTTGGTAGTATCCAATAATTATTTTTACTATGAATTTTTTAAAAAAAAATAAAAACAGAAAAAACGAATCAGGATTTACATTAATGGAAATGATGATTATTATTTTTCTTATAGTTGTGACATGTACGATTGTTTTTTATAATTATTCAGCTCACAGAAATAATCAAGCATTAAACAATGGGGAAGATGAAATAATTTCAATTTTGAATGAAGCTCGTTCGCGTACACTCTCTGGTGAAAACAACGCACAGTATGGAGTTCATTTTCAGACAAACAAAGCAGTACTTTTTTCTGGTGCTACGTTTGCGACGGCTGGAACTTCTACTTCTGAAATAAATTTAGATACGACAGTTCAAATTTCTGGAATGGGGCTTGCTGGGGGAGTGTCAGATATTGTCTTTAAAAAGGTTACTGGTAATACTGATGCGTACGGCACGCTTACTCTCACCAGTGCTCCAACATCTCTTCAAAAAACAATCACGATAACCAAAAATGGTTTTGTGAGTGGAAATTAATATGAATAATTTTTTTTTAATAAAAACTAAAAAAAATAAAGTTCGATCCTCCAAATTGTTACGACAGACCGAAGCAGGATTTAGTCTTGTTGAAATTATTGTAGCTTCGGCAATTATATCGCTTTCACTTGTTTCGATTATTCAAATTGCCGGCCAGTCACTTGTTTTTTCTAGACAGTCTACGAATGTATATGTTGCCGGAACTTCACTCGAGGAGGGGGTGGAAGCAATGCGTACGATTCGTGATAGTGGGTGGGGAAATATTTCTTCACTTACCTCTGGAACTAATTATTATTTGATTTTTAATAACACAACAAATACATGGGCGCTTTCCAATGTCGCCACATCGACAGGTGTGTATACTCGTACTGTGACAGTTGCTCCAGCGTATCGAGATACAAGTTATAATCTAACAACAACACCAGGAACTCTCGATACTAATTCAAAACTCGTAACAGTGACCGTTTCATGGTTTGAAAGTACTGGTCAGATAACAAAAAAGCTATCATTTTATTTGAGTAATATATTTTCATGAGTATACAAACAAAAAATAAAACACAAGCAGGATTTTCGTTGGTTGAATCAATTATTTACCTTGCGCTTTTTGTTATGCTTTCTACGCTTCTCATTGATTGCATGATTGTGATGTCAAAATCATATGTTGAAACGAGAGCAAATCGTGATTTGCTTGATTCGATGAATATTCCACTCGAGCGGATGACACGAGATATTCGTGGAGCATCAACCGTTGTTTTTGATAGTTCAACTGTATTTGGAACAAATCCTGGAAGTTTAAAAATACGAAATAGTGATGGAACCACAGAAACTTTTGCTATCTCCGGTGGAGCAATTTCTTTTGTAGACACTGACGGAACTTCAAACAATATTACGAGTAACCAAGTCGTTGTCGACTCATTGATTTTTAGAAATATTTCAACTTCTGCTGGTTCTGCGGTAAAAATTGAAATGACGCTTCATTCTCTACGATCTGCTTCACATCGGTCGATTTCATTGAGTGATACGGTTGTATTGCGTGGGGAATATTAATACATTTTCAAAAATGAAATTTACACAAAACAAAAATATACAAAATGAATCTGGGGCAGTCATGATGACGTCTGTTATATTTTTTGTTGTGATTGCTACTATTGTGGTGCTGGGGCTTACTGGTCCATCGGTGAGGGAATATCGTATTGCGAATGATTCAATTCTTTCAAAGCAAAGTTATTTTTTGGCAGAGAGTGGAGCAGAGGATGCATATTATCGACTAAAAAATCATTATTCAACTTCACCATCTCAAACATTGGTTTTGGGTAGTTTTACAGCGGTAACGGCAATGAATTCTCTCAGTGGTGGAGTCGTTGATATTGTGAGTATTGGAAATGTAAACAACCGACAACGTGGTGTTGAAATAAAAGCTTCAGGCCAATCAAATCCCGTATTTAATTTTGGGGCACTTTCAAGTTCTGGTGGATTAGACCTTTCTGAATCAAATGCAGTTGTCGACGGAAACGCATACTTGAGTGGTCCAATTACTGGTGCGTACGGTTCAATTATCACAGGCTCTGCTGTTTCTGCGAGTTCTCCTGGATTGTCTATTAACCAAAGTAATGGAAGTGGAACTCCTCCGTATGATATTTCTTTTGGTAATGCAAATGCTTCCAAAGATATCATGCAAAGTTTTCAGTTGAACCAAAACAGTCCGTTGAATAAAATTGCTTTGTATATAAAAAGAGTTGGAACTCCGACTGATGCAACTGTGACAATATATAGAAATAAATCAGTAAGTAACACTCCAGATTTTATTCCGATCACAAGTGCCACGCTTTCTGCGGGTTCGGTTGATACAAATTATAGTTGGGTTGATGTTGAGTTTTCTCAAAAACAATTACTAACTGTAGGAGAGACGTATTGGTTTGTCGTAACACAAAATATTTCCGCGTCTGATTATTATGTGATTGGTGCGACAAATGGTGGATATGCAAGTGGAATTGGAAAAATTGGTCAATTCCAGGGAGTGATGACTGATCCGGTTTCTTCTACAAGTAATTATTATTTTCAAATATATTTAGGAGGTGTGCTTGGGAAAATTTTGGGTGAAATTGGTGGAATAAGTATTGGTACGACACCAAGTGATTATGTGCAAGCGAATTCAGTCGGCAATGTTAACGCTACCGGTCAAATATACTGTACGAATAATTTAGGTGGGACGAAAGATATTAGTGGTAATAGTAAATCATGTGTTCCACAAACAGATCCAAATATTTCTTCATTTCCAATTTCTGATACTGATATTTCTGGGTGGGAATCTGATGCAAGTTCGGGCGCATCTTCCTCGGGGGATTGGGTAGTCGGTTCGTTTGGTGCTTCGACAACTGGACCCAAAAAGATTTCTGGAAATGTAACTGTAAATAGAGGACTTCTCACAATCGGAGGTACTCTTTGGATTACTGGTGATTTAAATTTTAATTCGAATGGAAAAATAAATCTTTCTTCTGGGTACGGTTCAAATAGTGGCGTGGTTATTGTGGATGGAAAAATAAATTTTTCAGGTGGATTTGCAAATGGATCAGGAGCAGACGGAAGCTATATTTTACTTATTTCAAAGAGTAATTCTATGGATCCCGCATCTCCTGCAATTAATGCGCACAATCATGGACCAGATAGCGCTATATTTTATGCTCCGTACGGACTCGTTACACTGTCTGGATCAACTGCATTATCGCAAGTAAGTGCGTATCAAATGAGCCTTTCTGCTGGCTCAACGATTAGTTATAATCCAAATCTTTCTTCAATTACATTTCTCAGTGGCAGTACCATCGCGGTGCCCTACAGTATATCTTCATGGGTTGAGTCTCAATAATTGTGATTAATTCATCGTGCGTGTCGTGGTATACTCATACGTATGATGAGTAAAAAAATAATTATCGGCAATTGGAAAATGAATCCCAAAAATTCAACTATTGCCAAAAGCTACTTTCTAGAAATCAAAAAAAACGTATCTTTGTTTAAAAACGTAAACGTAGCAATTGCAGCGCCGTTTATGTACATAAAAGAACTTTCAAAAATGACATCACCTCGATTGTCTTTGGGTGCGCAGAATGTTTCGTCTGAATTAGAGGGTGCATATACAGGTGAAGTTTCTACCAGTATGTTGGTAGATTGTAAGGTTTCGTATGTAATCATCGGACATTCAGAACGTCGAGCGCTAGGTGAGACAAATGAACAAATAAATAAAAAAATAAAATTAGCACTCAAATCAAAAATCATACCAGTTTTGTGTGTGGGCGAGAGTGATCGTGAAAATGGCATGTGGTATCTCGGCAAAGTCAAAACTCAAATAGAGGAATGCTTGGCTGGAATTTCAAAAAATGTAGTAAATAATATTATCATTGCATACGAACCGATTTGGGCAATTTCGACAACAGAAAACAGAAAGGATGCCACGCCGCATGATTGCGAGGAAATGCGTATTTATATTCGTAAAGTGCTTACTGATATGTATGGAATTTCCGTTGCTGTCAAAATAAAAATAATGTACGGCGGGTCAGCTGACGAAAAAAACGCAAAAAGTTTTTTGATTGAAGGTGGGGCAGATGGATTATTGCTCGGACGTTCAAGTTTAAATCCAAAGAAATTTACCGCAATTACAAAAATAGCCAATGATTGTTTTGTAAAATAATTTATGCAATCAATAAAACAAATAAAAAGTTTGAAAGGTCTCAGAGTTCTCGTTCGAGCTGATTTCAATGTTCCGCTTGATTCTAAAGGCAAAGTTGCTGATATGTTTCGTATTAAATCGGCGATTCCAACGATACAGTATTTACAAAAGAAAGGGGCAAAAATTATTTTACTTTCGCATATCGGTCGCGAACAAAGTGATTCGTTGCAACCAGTATACACTGCACTCAAAAAATATATTCCACTTAAATTTATTCCAGAAATTTTTGGAGACCAGACGATATCTGTTGTCGATGAAATGAAAAATGGCGATGTGGTAATGCTCGAAAACTTGCGAAGTAATCCTGGCGAAAAGGGATGTGATAAAAATTTTGCAAAGTCTCTCGCGAAATTTGGTGATGTATATGTAAACGAAGCGTTTCCGGTATCTCACAGAAATGATGCGTCAATTACCGCGTTACCCACATTGTTGCCATCATATGCCGGTATTCAATTTGAAAAGGAGGTGCGGGAACTTTCTCGTGCACTTACACCGAAACATCCATTTGTGTTTATCCAAGGTGGCGCAAAGGCTGAAACCAAAATTCCACTTCTCAAAAAATATCTCAAAACTGCGGATTGTGTTTTTGTTGGTGGGGAACTCGCAAATGATTTCTTTAAAGCAAAAGGTTTGGAGATTGGACAATCAAAAACTGATTCAGAATTACCTGCGCTTAAATCAATACTCAAAGACAAAAAATTACTATTGCCTGATACTGTTGTGGTTTTGCGTGGTGGTAAAAAGCAAACTATTTCTATAGATGATATTGCGAGCGAGGAATCAATTTTTGATATTGGTTTACCAAGTATCGATAAACTTTCTGAAATATTAAAAAAAGCAAAACTTGTTTTGTGGAATGGACCGATGGGATTTTATGAAGGTGGATATACCAAAGGCACTGAAGAGATTTTGAAATTATTGGCAAATATAAAAGCTGATACGATAATCGGTGGGGGAGACACGGCCGTGCTTGTCGACAAAAAAAATATGTCAGAAAAATTCACATTTGTTTCTACTGGTGGTGGCGCAACACTTGAATTTCTCGCGAAAGGAACATTGCCTGGAATCAAGGCGCTCAAATAAAAAATAGCGCACAATTACTTGCGCGCTATAAACAATCAATTAATTATTTTTTTTATTTAAAAAGATAAGGAATTATTAGTCCTGTGTAAAAATATGGCACACCGGTATTCCACTGGTTGCCAATTTCTATGAAACCATCTGCCATTCCCTTTTTGAGAGGAGTAGTAATGCCGACCCCAGTATATATGCCGGAAACTTTTACGGACTGTGTACTGATTACGTACATTCCAATTTTTTCAGAAAACTTGTGTGTTATTCCGGCACCAAGTAAATTGTAATTTACTGTATAAAATCCTAGGAATGATGTACTACCTTTTCCAAGGATGATAGCAAAATGTAATGGTGCAATAGGGCTAAATCCATTATTTGTTTTCTTTAAATTTAATTCTGCTTGCGGGGCAAGCAGGAAGCCAACATTCAGCTTTACTTTTTCAGATTTTTTTATGGAATCATGCTTTGCTTGCATGTTTCCATATTCTGAAAGGTAATTATTGTTTCCTTCCAGGCTCTGGCCTTGAGCGGCATTGCAATATATTGCCAATGCGGTCAACATTAAAATAATTTTTTTCATCTTTCAAATAGTTTTTTGATTCACCTATATTATAGCATATTTATATACTATATGTCAATTAAATTAAAAAAAGCGCTTAGAGCGCTTTTTTTAATTGTTCGGCGATTTTTGCGCTTTCTCCTGCGCCATATGGTTTGCCATGCCAGAGTATATGCCCATCGTTTTCGATACGTGGCATAACGTGGACGTGTGCGTGAAATACAACCTGACCTGCTATTTTGCCATTGTTCATACCGAGGTTGATGTTTTCAATATGCAAACTTTCTTTGATTGCCATAGAAATTTTCTTGATTGTTTTCATCATATGACCCAATGTTTCTTGTGGGAGAGTAAAAATATTTTCGTGATGATTTTTGGGTATTACAAGTGTATGTCCTGGATTTATTGGCATGATATCCAAAAAGGCGAGTGTGTGTTCATCCTCGTATACTTTATCTGCGGGAATTTCACCTGCGATAATTTTGCAAAAAATACAATCTGTTGTGTTCATGGTTTTTAGTCTAGCACATTTATTTTACGTGTTAAAATGGCACTCATGCAACGAGTATTTAATCAGCACCCAGAAATTACAGAGGGTTCACATGAACTTCATACATATAATCCACTGCTTACACGATTGCTTGTGAATCGCGGAATTACCACACAGGAGTCTGCCGATAAATTTTTGAAACCAAATTATGATACTGACATGAATGATCCATATCTGATGCATGATATGGAACGCGCAGTTGTGCGAATATTTGAAGCGATTGAAGCAAAGCAAAAAATTGTCGTGTACGCTGATTATGATTGCGATGGAATTCCGGGTGCAGTTATCATGAATGATTTTTTTAAAAAGATTGGATACGAAAATTTTTATATTTACATTCCTGATCGACACGACGAAGGATATGGATTAAACAAAGAGGCAATACAAAAATTTATCGATGAGGGTGTAGAACTTTTATTTACAATTGATTTGGGTACAACTGATCATGAAGATATTGCACAAGCGCAAGCAAATGGAATTGATGTGATTGTGAGTGACCACCATTTACCGCACGAAACATTGCCAAAGGCGTTCGCGATTGTAAATCCCAAAATTGTCGGCCGCGTTTCAATGGACGGTACGCGGCACGATTCCGCTGAATCGTATCCAGACCCGATGCTGTGCGGATCGGGCGTGGTGTTTAAACTCGTGCAAGCATTTATACAAAAATATGGCGAAGTATTTAAAATAAATACTGGTTGGGAAAAATGGTTGCTCGATATGGCGGGACTCGCAACACTTTCTGATATGGTTCCGCTTGTGGGTGAGAATCGTTTGATTGCGCGATTTGGTTTGCAAGTGTTTCGTAAATCTCCACGTCCGGGAATTACACAACTTTTGCGATTGCTCAAAATTGATCAATCAACACTCGTGGAAGATGATCTTACATTTATGGTAACTCCACGACTCAACGCTGCATCGCGCATGGACAGCCCAATGCGTGCATTTGAATTGCTTGCTGAACGAGATTCAGTAAAGGCATCGGCTGTGGCATTGCATCTCACAACGATAAATGATGAGCGCAAAAGAATCGTTGCGCAAATTATGAAAGAAGTGAAGCATGCACTTTCTGAGCGAGAGATTGGAGAAATAATTGTCATCGGAAATCCGAAGTGGCGAATCGGTGTGCTCGGGCTTGTGGCCGGTAAAATTTGTGATGAATATGATCGGCCTACATTTGTGTGGGGTAGAGAGGGCGGCGCGGTTTCGCGCGATGTTGACGTAGCGAGCGAAACCGCGCCACTCAAAGGTTCATGTCGCTCCAACGGCCGAGTCAACGTCGTGCGTCTCATGGAATCTGCCAAGGAATCGTTTATTGATTTCGGCGGACACGAACTTGCTGGAGGATTTTCGGTTTCAAATGAGCATGTGCATTTTCTCGAACAAAAGTTGTGTGCGAATTTTGAAACGGTAAAACAAGATGGTGTAATCGCTGGAGCGATGATTGATTGCGCACTTTCACTTGCAGACATTAATGAAAAAACCGTTTCAATGATTGAGTCTCTCGCGCCGTTTGGTCTCGGAAACCCAAAGCCACTTTTTCTTTTTAAAAATCTCACAATCACTGCAACCAAACAATTTGGTAAAGAAAAAAATCATTTAGAAATTACAGTCATAGATGACAAAAAGAAATTATGCACGGCGATGAGTTTTTTTGCAGATGAAAATACATTTTCCAAAAAGGCGAGTGTGGGAGAAAAAATCGATTTAATAGCAACAATAGAAAAATCATATTTTGCAGGCCGAATAACACTTCGGTTGAGGATTATTGATATTCAATAGTTTTTTGCCCATTAGTGCATATTTGCTACAATACACAATATGAAAAACGATACGATTGTTATATTTACCGACGGGGCTTCGCGGGGGAATCCGGGAGCTGGGGGTTGGGGAGCGGTGCTTGTCGATAATCATGGTGGCAAGGTATATGAGCTTGGTGGACGCGAAGACAACACGACCAACAATCGTATGGAAATGATGGCAGCTCGCGAAGCACTTTCGTTTATTGAAACTCGCAAATTAGAAGGTGATATCGAAATTCACACTGACTCGGCATATTTACTCAATGGAATTACTGGTTGGGTATTTGGCTGGGAAAAAAACGGATGGAAAACAAAAACTGGTGAAGCTGTACTTAATCAAGATTTATGGAAAGACCTCGGCGCACTTGCGTTTCGTTTGAAATTAAAACATTCGATCAATTGGGAAAAAGTTTCAGGACACTCGGGGCTTCGTGGCAATGAACGTGTCGATGAAATCGCAACCAAAAAAGCAGACGGCGAACAAGTACTTTTGTTTACTGGTGCTGTGAATGAATATGTGAAATTTATGGGCGGGGGGATGTTTGATGTGTCGGCCGAAAAAGCAACGAAAAAATCTGGATCATCTGGTTCCAATAAAAAAGCATTTTCATATGTGTCACTCGTTGACGGAGAAATTTTTGTCGATAAAGATTGGGCAACGTGCGAAAAAAGAGTCAAAGGAAAATCAGGCGTACGATTCAAAAAGGCAGTAAGCAAGGAGGATGAGGACTCATTGATTGCGGAATGGAAGAATCAAACACACATGCATACGCGTTAGATTATATTTTTATTTCCATCGTCATTGGAATTTGTTGTGGAATTATTTTTGACGTGTATTTCAGGTTTCGGTTTGATGTGGTTGTGATTATGACGATTGCTATCGGGTGCTTTGGAGTGGCGATGCTCCGCCCGCAAAAATTTCTGAAGAAATTTTTGCGGGCGGAGCAGTTTTTGTTTTGTATAAGTATTATTTGTTTTACAATGCTTCTCGGTATGATGCGCATGCAATTTGCACGTGGTGAAGTTTCTCAACTTGAGAATTCTGTCGGGCAAAAAGTCACACTCACGGGTATAATCGATGTTGTAGTTCCAAAAACATACAATCAGCAAACCAAACTTTCCACGTCTGACGGGCAGACAATTTTGGTCTACGCTCAAAAATATCCGCATCTCACATATGGTGATGATATTTCAATTACGGGAATACTTCAAAAACCCAAAAATTTTACAACCAACCAAGGAACTGAATTTGATTACGTATCGTATTTGTACAAAGACGATATCGCATATGTAATTCCAAATGGCCAAGCAACGATAATTTCTCATGGAAAAAATTATTTTTTGGGCCCACTCTACGCACTCAAAAATTGGTTTATCGCAGGCTATGCCAAAGTTTTGCCACCTGATGAAGCAGATTTGATGGGCGGACTCACGCTCGGTACCAAAGAAAACATTAGTCCAGAGTTTCGAGATTCATTAGTCGAGACGAGTACGATTCATATCATCGCGCTCTCTGGATACAACGTCACAATCGTTGCGAATTTTTTACGCGGGTTGCTCGCACAAATTCCACTTCTCGGTGCACGCGGTGCACTTGTCGGTGGCGGAATTGGAATTATATTTTTTGTTTTGATGACTGGTGCGCAATCGTCGGCAATTCGCGCGGGCATCATGGCGCTTGTCGCATTATTCGGACGGGGAAGTGGACGAGAGTATGATGCATTTCGCGCACTTGTTCTCGCTGGATTTATTATGATTTTGTGGAATCCGAAATTTCTGGTGTATGATGTGTCGTTTCAACTTTCGTTTCTGGCTACACTTGGCATGATATATCTCACACCGAAATTTTTGGAATTATTTCGAAACATTCCTGAATTTATATTTGGTAAAATTCCACTGCGAGAATTGATGTCGACAACGCTTGGTGCACAAACATCTGTCGTGCCGTTTATTATTTACAAAATGGGAGTGTTTTCTCTCGTTGCATTACCTGCAAATATTTTGATCTTACCTGCCGTACCGTTTGCGATGGGAATCGGCACACTTGCTGGGATCATTGGTAATTTTTCAATTGTATGCGCCACGCCATTTGCATTTGTTACGCATCTTCTTTTGCGATATATCATTATACTCATAAATTTTTTTGCAAAGATTCCATTCGCATATCTCGAAATTCCCGGCACATCAATTTTTATTTGCCTGGCACTGTATATACTCATCATGTTTTGGGTTTATACAAAAAAAACCTGAAACATGTTTTTAAAAGGGCTTTCGGACGGCGACGGCCGGAGAACGAGCCGAAAATTCAGCAGAATTTTACGGCGTACCTTTTTAAAATATGTTTCAGGTTTTTTGTCTTTTTTATACTCTTTTTTCGATTACTTCCCAATTGAGATTTTCAAAAAAGTCTTCGATATATTGTTTTTTACCAGATGGTTGATAATCAGCCACATATGAGTGTTCCCACATATCGAGCGCGAGGATTGGTGTTGTGTTTTGGAGTTGGCCGAGATGTTGTTCATCGAGCCAGTGAATGAGCAGATGACCGGAATCGTTGTCTTTGGAAAGCATAGTCCAGCCGATACCGCGAGTCATTGCAGTGGTTTTGAATTTGATGAGGAAGTTTTCGAATGAGCCGAATTGGGAGGTGAGGGCGGCGCGAAGTGCGCTACCTTCGGATGAGAGCGCCTTCGCGCCGCCCTCAAATTGTGAGAAATACAATTCATGATTTCGCATACCGTTGAATTCAAAACTAAATCGTCGATTAAGTTCGCCGATTTCATATGCGTTTTTTGTCGTGTCACTTGAAAGTTCGTTGATTTGATTTTGTGTGTAATTTGCAAATTTTACATAGCCCGCGTACAGCTTGAGATGTTCCTCGATATTTTTGGCAGAGATGCCTTTGAGGTCGGGGATAGTAAATGTTTTTGCTGTGAAGTATTCCATATAATTAATTAGTATACTATGTGTAATAGTGTGCGACGGGTATAGTGTAGCAAAATGCCTCGCCTTGCGAAAGCAAGGCGAGGCATTATGTGTGTTTATTATTTAATGATCCCAGCTTTTTTGAGAGCTTTGAATGCACCGAGCTTAGTGATTGTGCGGAGACCGCGAGTAGACACAGGAAGGATAAAAGTTTTGTTCAATTCTGGAACAAATACTCGTGTTTTGTGTATGTTTGGGTATTTACGAACCATGCCAGTTGGATTGAACTTTGTCGCACGAGTTCGGTTAGAATAACCTCCTGCCATGATTGAACCTTTTTTAGTTATTGCGCATGTTTTTGCCATATAATTTGTATAGTTATTTGCGATACGTATGCTATCATATATGTACATTCTATGCAAGGCATCAACACTTTTTTTTATCTTATCGTCCTTATTATGTCTGTGGTTGTTCACGAAGTGGCACACGGGTTTGCAGCTGATTCACAAGGTGATCCGACTGCACGATATGCAGGACGACTTACATTAAATCCGCTCAAACATATCGATATGATGGGTTCAGTTATTGTTCCTCTCCTTCTTGTAATTTTTAATGCAGGATTTTTGGTTGGATGGGCAAAGCCGGTTCCATATAATGAAGCAAACTTGCGAGACAAAAAATGTGGGACTGTCATTGTCGCTGGTGCGGGTATTCTCGCAAACTTTATTGTAGCGATCTCGTTTGGAATATTGATCCGTATGTCTGGTTTGTTTGGTCAATTTCAAATTCCGTTTATTGCGATTGCTCAGATTATTGTTTTTATTAATATCGTGCTTGGATTTTTTAATCTCATTCCGATTCCGCCGCTTGATGGTTCAAAAATCTTTTTTGCAATTATGCCGCACAAGTATCTTTCAGATGCGACAAAAACAAAGATTGAATATTTTTCGATACCACTTTTGTTGCTTTTTATACTTTTTATTTGGAAATTTCTTTTTCCTGTAATTATTTTTATTTTTAGTTTATTTACTGGACTTGCAAGTCCACTATAAATAATTGTATGCGTATCAGAAACATACTCTTTTACGTACTTATGATTATCGGATTTGTAATGCCGATGATGGCTTTTGCTACTGGTACTGGGACAATCGATCCTGCAAATCGTATTTCATGGCTCTGTACTTCAGAAGCAGGTAACACTGATTGTCATGATCATACACTTGTAAATTGGAATGTAATTCCTGCAGTTCCTAACTTGAGTCCTGTTATCGTGGGAGATAGTTTACTTACTGGATATGTTTTTTCTTCACAGATTGGATGGATTCATCTTTCGCCAACTGATCCGACACAGTCTTGGGGATCCGGTGCAAGTGCCGGGCATGGTGTGGTAAACGATAACGCCGGAAATCTTTCTGGGTATGCATGGGGAAGTGTAGGTAGTTGGGTGAACTTTAATCCGACACATGCTGGAGTACACATCGATGTTTCGACTGGAAATTTTTCTGGATATGCATGGATTCAAAATCATGGATGGATGTTGTTTGATTGTTCACATGCACCTGATGCAAGTAGTACTGTTCCTTGTGTTCGTACAACATGGACTCCAGATTCTGATGCGACAAGTACTGCCACAACTACAGATAGTGGTGGCGGCGGAGGAGGGGGTGGAG
>Ga0194047_10000677_pt1 | contig 22005 bp, 17 predicted proteins | sample JunL225m_MetaG_2_FD_160070 | JGI IMG/M metagenome (GOLD analysis project Ga0194047, IMG submission 160070) | Anoxic zone freshwater microbial communities from boreal shield lake in IISD Experimental Lakes Area, Ontario, Canada - Jun2016-L221-5m | ecosystem: Environmental > Aquatic > Freshwater... | reverse complement strand
CAAAGGCTTTCCTTTTTTTAGACTTTCAATTGCTTCTGCTTCGAAGGATTTGAAATCAAATGTTGATTTTTTCTTTTTCATTTCGTGTCAAATTTAAGATTTTGACACAGTTTATTGAATAGACTCCGATAAATTACGTACGTATTCGGAAAAGAGTTGCCTAGAAGAAGAAAAGTGTTGTTAAGGAAAAAACTTTTCACATACAGAACACAAAAAGTAATGATAAGGAAAGACCTAACACATACAGAACACAAAAAGTAATGCTAAGGAAAAAACTTTTTACCAAGAGAACTTAAAAAGTGATGCCAAGGAAAAAACTTTTCACGTACAGAACACAAAAAGTGTTGCCAATGAAAAAACTTTTCCCATACAGAACACAAAAAGTGTTACCAATGAAAAAACTTTTCACATACAGAACTTAAAAAGTAATGCCAAGGAAAAAACCTTTCACCTAGAGAACACAAAAAGTGATGCCAAGGAAAAAACTTTTTACATAGAGAACACAAAAAGTAATGCCAATGAAAAAACTTTTCACCTAGAGAACACAAAAAGTGATGCCAAGGAAAAAACTTTTCACCTAGAGAACTTAAAAAGTAATGCCAAGGAAAAAACTTTTCACATACAGAACACAAAAAGTAATGCCAAGGAAAAAACTTTTCACCTAGAGAACACAAAAAGTAATGCCAAGGAAAAAACTTTTCACATACAGAACACAAAAAGTGTTGCCAAGGAAAAAACTTTTTACATACAGAACTTAAAAAGTGATGCCAAGGAAATATGAAAAGAAATGAATAACTAAAAAATGTTATTCAATTCCTCCTTCCAAGGTTGTATATAATAATAGTATATTTGGAGGATGAAAAAAGTGGCGGATATAAAGTGTCGTTGGTTTGCAGGTGAAAAAACGGCACTAATATCTAAAGAGGGACAAGAAGGGAAGCTAAGTTTTTGGAAAAGATTATTTAGCTTTAAATGGTTAAATACAGACACTAAAAAAAATGAAGTTATTAAAAAAACAACATTTGAACCGCATAATAAAACATCTTTAGGAGTTGACCGATATAGTAGAGTCCCGCAGCCACTCCACCGCCTATTAGCACGTAAGTAGTCCAGTCTTTGTATTTAATCTCTATTTGGTCGTTTTTTAGTTATTGAGTATAACCTCCCTTTTGTAAAAACAGCAACCCGTCAAAATTTATCTTATAGTGCGGTAATTTTCCGCTTGACGTTGGAGTGCCCATTTCTGTTAAATCAATATACTTATCTTTTTCCAATTTAGATATTATCAAATCCCTTTCCCATGTGGTTAGTATAATATCTTTAGGTAATTTATAATAAGTCCAAGTTAGTTCATTAACGTATGGATATTGTGGTGGTGATTTTTTTAAACTCTCGAAGTGAATTAAAACAGCATCTAACTTTTCAGTTGCGGTTGTTGTTGGGTCGTGTGGTTTAAATCCTAATATAGTTGCAGTACTATTTATATCTTCCATTGAGCAAATATACTATTCTTTCTTTTTCGGTTTAACCAAAATATCAATAGTTTCTATAAAAGTAGCATCAATAGCTACCTTCTTTTCGTACTTGGTAGCACGTTTCTTTTTCGGGGCTTTCTTCTTTTTAGTCATTTGCTATATATTGTTTGTATGTTAAAACTCCATTTGTAAGCCTTGTGAACGAATTAATAAACCTTTCTTGGTCATTTACTTTCCTTGTATTGTATCTATATGCAAATTCATCACAGTATCTATGTAAATGTTTAGGGCTTACTTGGTGATAAATACCCACTATACCACGTTTTAGCATACTCCAATACCCTTCTATACTATTCGTATGGTAAATGCCTTTTACATAATCTTTTTGCTTATGGTTTACAATGTGATGTTCTTGGTATGTTTTGCCTATTGTAGTGTAAACTGAATTTTGGTCACTGACAAGTATTGCGGACTTGCTTATATGGTCTTTTAGGACTGGTACAACATAGTTTAATTTAGCACCACCAACAACCTTATTAATTAGTTTGCCGTTTCTCTCTAATATGCCAACAACGGTAGTTTTATGATAAGAACTTTGCGGATATTCGTTTCTTTTGTTTTGGTGCTTATTACTCTCTTTACCACCAATATATGTTTCGTCAGCCTCTACCGTTCCGCTTAATAGTTCGGGAGCTTTATCTTTCATCATTTCTCTAATTCTACCTAACATAAACCATGCAGTCTTTTGTGTAACTCCAATATCACGATGTAATTGGTAGCTACTAATACCCTTTTTGTGAGCAGTACAAAGATAGATAGCTGCAAACCATTTACGCAAAGGCACTTTAGAATTTTCTAATATCGTACCAACCGTTACGGTAAATTTCTTTTGGCAGGTCTTTTCAGAACATTTATAACCTCTGTTTGTAATGTAGATTTTCTCTGTTACAATACCATTCTTTTCACAATGAGGGCAAGTAACTTTACCGTTCCAACGCTGTAATTCTAGTAGTTTTTTGCAGGTTTCTTCTGTTTTGAAATAGTCTAATATTTCAGTAAGATTTTTAAATGATGTTTTCATTAGATATAAAATTATGGCACAAAGGTAATAGTTGTCCCTATATCTACCTAATTTATTTTAATATATTTTCAAATTATTTATTTTATCTTTACGGACTAAATGAAAATTACTATGCGAGAATTTGATTTTAATATACCGAAATTTGATGAAACGTATAACACTAACAATGTTGTAGAAGACGATATTATTTATAAATTAATTGATAGGCATATATTAGACACATATAAGGGGAATTGGGAAATTATAGTAACCGACACTTCTAAGGAACTAAGAGACTATTACAATGAACATCTAAGGGGAAAACCACAAGAAAATTCCATAAGATGCTTTGAGACTAAAAAACAATTAGTTACTAATATTTTACCAATATTTGACGGGATAACATATAAAGATTTAAGTAAAAATAATTCCGTTTTTTATTTTTTTATGTTGTTTCAAAGTTTGTAGTCTATTATCTTAGAACACAACTCCTCTTTCCCATTGTGCAGGGTGTTCCAATAATCCGTTAATAAAGATATTATCTCTAATTTTCTTTCGGGAGTCAAGGAATTTTCTTGTATTATTCGCCTTATAAAAATCCTTGCGTTATGATGTGACATAATTTTTGCTAAGTCAGCATTCCAATTATCTAAGAACTTATCATAACCTACTCCTAACTCTTGAAGGCAAAACTTATTTACAATTTCTTTTATTTGCTCTCGTTCTAATCCTGTTTCCACAATCCCACTCCAGCCAACTGAAACATAATAGTTAGTCCCATTAAGTATGTTGATGCCGAAAAAACACCAGCAAAGGCATCGTTTCTGCTTACTTTAAAAGAAGACCAACAAGGGCGGAAAAACCAACATAAAGATGAAAACATTAAAAGTTATTATTTTAGTTTTACTACTATCAACCGGATTAAAAGCGCAACAATGGTACCCGATGGGGATTCTTGATACTCTTGATGGTGGAAACGGACCTAAAGGGGTATGTACTTTTATAAAATACAATAATAAAATTACTATAGGTGGTGCTTTTAAATATACAGGCACTACCATTTTAAATAGCGTTGCACAATGGAATGGCAATCAATGGCAACCGATGAGTTCAGGTATATGGGACGCTAACTCCATTCAGGGAGAGGGCGGTGTGTTTGGGTTTAAGGAATATCACAATAAATTATATTGTGTAGGAGGTTTTGAAGGAGCAGGTGGCATAATGTTTCATCAAAACCATTATGCCTATAATATAGCAAAATGGGATAATACAGATTGGTATCCGATGACACAACCAGCAGACGGTTTTAACCAAGGGTCAGATGCATTAGGTGTTTATCATGATAAATTGTATGCAGGTCATTGGGGTGGCAATGCATTTGATTCATCAGGTATGATAATAGCACATGGTATCGCTAGATGGAACGATACAGTGTTTTCAGCGATTGGTCAACTTTATGGAGATTTCCCTATCTATGGTGATTTCGCAGCAATGGCTTTTACAAACTTCGATAATAAATTAATTGTAGGAGGTTGTTTTACTACCGTTAGCCCTGCACCTTATGGTACATTTAGTGGCATTGCTACTTGGAACGATACAGCTTGGGGTGCATTAGGCAATGGTTTTAATAATGATGTATATGCTTTAACAGTTTTTAATGGAGAACTCTACGCTGGAGGTTGTTTTAATTTTTCAAGAGATAGTACTGCTTCTCTTAATTATATTGCAAAATGGAATGGAACAAGTTGGGAACAAGTAGGAGAAGGATTAAACGATACAGTTTATACCTTAGCTGTAGATAGTGTACATAATAAATTTTATGCTGGTGGTGGCTTTACACAAACAGGGCTTGGAGTCCCTGCCAAACACATTGCAGAATGGACAGGAACAAACTGGCAGGAAGTTGGAGGAGGCACCAATCGTATTGTTCGTGCGTTATATGCATCAGATAGCAACTTATATGTAGGTGGTTTGTTTACCAGAGCAGGTAATGTACAGGCAAGTTTAATCGCGTGTTGGTGCGTAAATAATCCTGTTGGAATAGAAGAAATTACAAACTCAAATGAAGAAGTACTTATAAGCCCCAACCCTACAACTAATCAATTCACAATTGAGAATTCACAATTAAGAATTAATTCCATACATATATATAATGTGCTAGGGGAATTGGTTCAAAGTTTAAAGTTAGAAAGTTTAAAGTTAGAAGTGGTGATAGATGTGAGTACGTGGAAGGCAGGGGTTTACTTTGTGGAGGTGGAAACTGAGAAGGGGGTGGTGAGGAGGAAGGTGATTAAGAGTACAATGTATTAAGTACAAAGTATAATGATAACTGACTTTACGAAATACGAATAGTACGAATTTACGAATAGGGTTTAGAATTTAGTACTTAGAGTTTAGAATTTTTTCTTTCTGCCTTTGCGCCTTCGTGGCAAGTAATACCTATTTACGAATCACGCTTTAGTCCCGAAACTTAGGGATAGAATTTAGGATTTGGGATTTGCGACCCGCTGCGATTAATCATCATTCCAAATTCCTTCATATTGAATTAATTTCAATCTTAATTTTTTTACTACTTTTAGTGCCTCAAATTATTGACATCAATCATTAATGGAGGATGCAACCTTTTGAGGCGAATTAGCATCTAATAGATTAATAGAGAAAACCGTGCTTAAAAAACACATTAAATATTGAGAATGAACCACAGTTTTACAAAAAAAATAGTTAGTCTTTTACTTCTTATGATGGTTGGTACCACAGGTGTTTGGGCACAAAACCACATCACCCCATTAACCAAAGCCGAAGTACAAAACGAAATGGACCAAAACAAAATAAATGGTCAGCCTTATTATCAAGGCATTTTTTCGGAATATAAAATCACCACCACCACTACCTCTGTTTCGGCAACCGATTCGGCAACGGTGGTAAATAGTATTAAATCCAATCCCGATGTAGTATCTTGCGTGTATTCGCCACAGCGCCATAGCCTAAATGTGAAAGCCAAGAAACAAGAATCGGGCACCGTATTGAAACATATAAAAACAAGTTTAATCACCCATCAGGTAGCCATCACACAGCTCGAAGAAGTGAATTATAAACTGAACTAATAAAAGTACGAAATCTACACAATGAAGAAGTTCAATCAAATCCCTCAACAATTGTATTTACTTATGATTGTTGCTTTCACCAGCTTGGCAGGCCAATTAACGGCTGCACCAAACGATACACCATGCAATGCCATTACCATCAACGTAAACTCGTATTGCAATCCTACAACTTTCGACAATGCAGGACAAAGCACTACTTCTGGAATACCAGCACCAAGTTGCGGTAGTTTTGCAGGAGGTGATGTATGGTTCTCATTGATAGTTCCAGTAAGTGGAGCTATTCACATTTCAACTAGTTCGGGCACTATGTCGGACGGAGCAATGGCCATTTATACTGGCTCGTGCAATGCACTTACCCTTGTTGATTGTAATGATGATGGAAGCACAGGATTGATGCCCGAGATAGATGCAAATAACCTCGCAGCAGGCTCTACCCTTTGGATTAGAATCTGGAGTGTTCAGAATGTTAGCAATGGAAGTTTTGACATTTGCGCCACCGAGCCTCCAACTCAGCGCGGACCAACCATACCGCCAACTGTAGCTAATACTTGCGCTACTGCAGGTTGCCCTACAGATGGACCATTTCCTACACAAAGTAACGTACCTTCTATGGGAGGAGGTGGAGTGTTTGGATGTTTAGGTAGTTCGCCCAATCCTGTATGGACTGTATTTCAGGCTACCGTATCCACCCCAATTACAGTAGGAGCAAATTCCTCTAACGGAGCAGATATTGATTATATTATGTGGGGGCCATTTGCAAATCCAGCAGCAGCATGTGCAGGCTATTCAGCTTCCAACATTATTAGTTGTAGTTATTCCACATCAGGTTCAAACTCATGGACCTTCACCCCGGTGGTGGGTCAATTCTATCTTTTGTTGGTAACCAATTATTCTAACCAATTAGGTATCACCATGAATATACCTGTTTCACCTGCTTCATCTTTTAATTGTGCATGCTCTACTACTGCTAGTATTTCGCCTACTACTGTTTGCCCGAATATGCCTTTCTCTATTTCGTGTACTGCTGTACCTACTGCTACTGCTTACAATTGGACAGGGCCTAGTGGGTTTAGTGCTACAGGAACAAGCACATCAAGTACAGCACCTTCTTCCGCAGGTCCGCTTACATATACTGTTTCTGTTGTTACATCAGGCTATACGTGTACTTCTACTGCCACCGTTACGGTAAATGCAAAACCTACCATTACAAATTTCCCTTTACCCACAACCATTTGCGATGGGCAAGTAGCACAGTATACACCAACTATACCAATACCAGCATCGTCTACCTATACTTGGGCAGCTAGTTGTGTGCCAGCGGGAGCTGTATGGGGCTTTCCTGCTTCGGGTAGCAACCTTACCCCTATCAATTATACCTTACATAATACTGGAACAGCCTCTGCAGTCGTCACGTTTACCATAACGCCTCAGGGGCCTGGGCCAACTAATTGTACGGGGCCTCAAGTATTTTATCAGGTTACGGTAAATCCGAAACCGAGCATTAATAATCCACCTGCAATGGCATTTATCTGTTCAGGTTCTTCGGCACAATATACGCCTACGGCAAGTCTCGCAGGCACCACCTTTACCTATACCGCATCTGCGTCATCAGTTAATGTTTCAGGATTTACACCTGGAGGTGCTACATCCATCAACGATGTGATTATGAACAATGGAACCACACCCGAAACGGTGACCTATATAGTAACTCCACATGGCATTGCTCCTTCGTTATGTGCAGGCACAACTGCCAACTTTGTGGTGAACGTATTGCCAGCTCCTTCTCCTGCTAATGCAGGTGTCGATCAAAATATTTGTGGAGATACCACACTTTTGGCTGGGGTTGTGCCGGCAGTAGGTACAGGAACGTGGACAGCTGTTACCTCTGGATTGATTACCAATATCTCGCAACCAAATTCGTTTGTCAGTGCTTTAAATAATGGAGCAAATATCTTTCAATGGGTAGTTACCAATGCTCCTTGTCCGGCTTCGGTAGATACCGTGGTGGTCAACGTAGCTGTCTCGCCAACCATTTCCAATCCTATTGCCGACTTCACTCAATCCATTTGCTCTGCTACAGCTACTTCAATTACACCAAATGCTAGTATAGTTGGAAGTACATTTAATTGGACAGCAACCACCTCATCGGCTAATTTACTTGGTTTCACTTCAGGTAACAATGCTGCTGTGGGAACTACCATTGCTGATGTAATTACTAATTCGGGAACAACCTCTGATACGGTGAAATACACCATCACTCCTGTTGGTCCTGCACCGGTTTCTTGTACCGGACCACCAACCGATTTTTATGTAATTGTTGATCCAAGACCAAGTTTAACCAATGCGGTTTTGTCACAATCATTCTGTTCCGGTGATACCGTTTCATTTACCCCTACTGCCAATATTACGGGAGCTACATTCAGTTGGACTGCTACCAATGCATCAGGAAATATCTCGGGCTACAATTCTGCACCTGCAGGCACTACCACACCTATCAGCGATATTCTTTTCAATACTGGAACTGCAACTGATTCGGTTGTTTATTCCATCACACCTGCTGGTCCAGCACCAAACACCTGTGCAGGTACACCTGTTGATTTTATTGTTCATGTAGAACCTTCTCCTGCCATAACCAATGCCGTATTAACTCAAAGTATCTGTACAGGAGGTACCGTTTCCATTACTCCTCAGTTCAATGTAACGGGAGCTACTTTTACTTGGACAGCTACATCTGCCTTGGGAACTTCGAATGGATTCACAGCTTCAGGTTCAGGACCTAATCCTATTTCGGAAGTAGTAAACAATACAGGAACAGTGGCCGATACCATTCGATACGTACTCACCCCTGCAAGTCCACTGTTGGCATGCACAGGAACGAATACCACTTTCATTGCAATCATTGACCCTATTCCAACAATTACCAATGTCAACTTACATCAAATTGTATGTTCGGGAACAGCAGGAATTATATCACCAACATCTAATATAACCGGAGCAAGTTTTAGTTATACTGCCACTTCTTCCTCGGCTAACCTTACAGGGTTTACTGCTTCCGGCACCATCGCTTCAGGTGGTAGTTTGGCTGAGGTGATTAACAATTCAGGTAGCACAATCGATTCAGTAACGTATTCCATCACTGCCATTGGCCCTGCTCCATTGCTATGTCCTGCTGCTAATTCAACACCTTTTGTAGTAGTGGTTAATCCTAATCCTGCACTTTCGAACCCTGTTGCAAGTTTCACCCAATCGCTTTGTTCGGGCAATACGGCTAACTTTACACCAACATCAAATGCAACAGGAACAACCTTTCAATGGAACGTGACAGCATCAGCAGGATGCACAGGATATTCGAATGCTCCTGCAGGCACCTCCACACCGATAAGTGATTTACTAACGAATTCAGGAACCACATTAGGAACGGTTACTTATTCCATAACTCCTACCGGTCCTGCTCCTTCTTCGTGTGTTGGTGCTTCGCAAAATTTTGTAGTGAATTTAGCTCCAATCCCAGCCATCAACAATGCAGTAGTGAATCAAACCATTTGTTCGGGAGCTACTGCTAGCATAACGCCAACCGCAAGTGTAGCGAATACACTATTCAGTTGGACAGCGACTTCTTCGTCTGCAAATCTTACAGGATTTACAGCATCAGGCAGTTTTATTGCAGGAGGTAGTATTAACGATGTAATCAACAATTCAGGAACAAGTTCCGAAGTTGTGACTTATATCATCACCTCAACAGGTGCAGCACCTACTTCGTGTGCAAGTGATACAGTACATTTCATAGTTTTTGTTAATCCAATACCGGCAGCACCAACCGTAGCTCCTTTGAGTTATTGCCCGAATGCAGTGGCACCCGCATTAACTGCAGTAGGAAGTAATTTATTGTGGTACACGGTGGCTGTTGGAGGTGTAAGTTCGAATAGTGCACCTGTGCCTTCTACTGCCACTTCTGGAACTTTCCATTATTATGTTTCACAAACTGTGAGTGGATGCGAAAGCCAACGTGCAGATTTAGTTGTCACTATTTATGCTCCTACAGTACTACCTACTAGTACTTCACCCATCGTATACTGTTTGAACTCTGCACCAGCAGTGTTGACAGCCACAGGAACTTCTTTGCATTGGTATACAGTTCCCGTAGGTGGTGTAAGTTCAATAAATGCACCAACTCCTGTAACCACTGCGGCAGGCACTACTAGTTATTATGTAACACAAACATTGAATGGTTGCGAAAGTGCCCGTTTGCAAATTGATGTAATTGTTCATGCCATACCAACAGCAACAGTTGGTGGTGGAGGCCAATCGTGTTTCGGTGACCCAACAGCATCTGTATCCATCGCACTTGCTGGTTCTGCACCTTGGAGCATCACTTATTCTAACGGAGTTGCCAACACATCAGTAGTTGCTCTTGCCTCACCATACATAATTTCTAACCCTGCAGAAGGAAATTATACCGTGATAAGTGTATCTGATGCTAACTGTACTGGAACGTCAAGTTTAAGCGCACCGGTAACTGTTCTTCCTTTACCTACGGTAGCATTTACACCTGATGTGTTTTCTGGTTGTATCCCTGTTTGTGTCAACTTCACTGATCTTTCTACAATTCCAGTAGGCAGTATAGCAGGATGGAATTGGAATTTTGGAGATGGTAGCACTTCCACTTCTCAAAATGGTCAACATTGTTATTCATCAGCTGCAAACTATTCGGTGTCACTCACCGTTACATCATTAGCGGGTTGTCCTAACACTTTGCTTTCTACCAACCTTATTAATGTCGTTTCATTACCTGATGCAAGCTTTTCGGTACCGTCTAATATTAGCATATTAAATCCGACTGTCACCTTCTCCGACTATTCTTCCCACGCAATAAGCTGGGCATGGGATTTCGGTGATCAATACAACCCAACAACGAATACAAGTACCGTTCAAAACCCAACACATACGTATTCTGCAACAGGCCACTACGGTGTTACTTTAGTGGTATCAAGTGCAGGAAGTTGTTTTGACACCACCAGAATTTATTTGGATGTTTTACCAGAATACTCTATGTATATTCCGAATGCATTCTCTCCAAATCACGATGGAATTAACGATGAGTTCTACTGTAAAGGAACGAACATTGTAGACTTCGAAATGTATATCTACGATCGTTGGGGTAACTTTGTTTTCTATACCAATACTATGGACAAACATTGGGATGGAAGTGTAAACGGAACTTCAGTGGCTCAGGAAGATGTGTACGTTTATATTATCAAGGTGAAGGATAACATGAAAGAGAACCATGAGTACATTGGAAACATCACTTTGGTGAAGTAATCCAATCGTTTTTATTCATCTCTCAAAGCATCCACTGGCTGCACCTTTGCAGCTTTAAGTGCAGGAAACAATCCTGCTAATGCTCCAGCAGCAATAATGAGGATGGTGGCTGATATGGCCACATGAAAATCTACTTCGGGGTGTCGAAAAAAATCTGTTTCGGTGGTATAGAATAATTGTAACAATCCAACTCCAAGAACCAATCCAGTATATCCTGCAATAGCGGTTATAAATATTGCTTCCTGTACAATTAACATGACGATGGAAGTTGGTGTTGCTCCTAGTGCTTTGCGTACACCTATTTCTTTTGTCCTCTCCTTAACAATAATCATCATGATATTACTCACCCCAACCACTCCAGCTATCAGAGTAAAAGTTCCGATTATCCAAATAAACAAATTGATTCCATCTAACATATCCATGATGCGTTTATAATCTTCCGACCAATTTTCGATTCGAATTGCGTTCACATCGGCAGGACTGAAATTATGTTTCTGTGCAAGTAATTCGCGCACTTGCTTGATGATGGCACCACTATTATTTACCGCATCGTTATCTAAACTTGACCAAATGTTATCAATTTTATTTTGAGCATTCATGGCCCTTTGAGCTGTTGTGAGTGGGATGTAGATGCGTTCGTTATCTCCATTACCAGGATCAGTGAACACACCAACAACTTTATAAGGAGTTCCTCCTACATCAATGAATTTACCGATAGGAGTTTCGTTTTTAAATAATGCATCCTTAACAGGAACACCAATAGCACATACTTTTCGGAATTCTTTAATGTCCAATTGATCAATAAAACGACCTTCAATCGTGGTTGCATTCTCGAGGTAATTATGATCCGGCATACACGACCTTACTGTAAAGGTTGAGTGTTGGTTTCCATAACTTAACACTTCAGTATTTCTTCGTTCGAACACTGCCGAAGAGTGTAAGATGTGTCCTATCTTACTATTGATAATCTCAAAATCATTATTATCGAGTTGAATGTTTCTACCGGGTTTAATTCCTCTGTAAGGAACAACAGTTTGCCCTCCTTCAATGTTTAGACTGTTCACCGCATCGTGCAAAAACTCTTTGTGCGCCCCATTGCTTAATCCTTTTCCAGCACCTAATAATACAATGAGGATAAAGATACCCCAAGTCACACTGAAAGCAGTGAGAAAAGTTCGCAACTTATTCTTGTTGATGGTGGCAAATATTTCTTGCCATTTATCGCTGTCGAACATCAGAAAATACTATTGGTTTAGAATGATACCATCTTTCAATCGGATGATGCGATCAGTCATTTTACTTATGTCATCTTCGTGTGTTACGATGACAATGGTAATGCCTTGCTTATTCACTTCACGAAAAATATCGATTACTTCTTTCGAAGTCTGACTATCTAAGGCACCCGTTGGTTCGTCAGCGAATATTACCTTAGGTTGCGAAATTAATGCTCGGGCAATGGCCACCCGCTGTTTCTGACCACCACTCATCTCACTCGGAAGGTGATTAGCCCAGTCTTTTAAGCCCACTCTATCTAAATATTCGAGTGCTATTTTATTTCTTTCTTTTCTATTTACTTTCTGATAGTATAAAGGTAAGGCAACATTTTCAACTGCATTTTTAAACGAAAGCAAGTTGAACGATTGGAATACAAATCCTAAAAATTTGTTTCGCAACTGTGCCGCTTTTGTTTGCGAAAGATTGCGAATCAGCATATCGTTTAAGTAATATTCTCCTGAATCGTAATTGTCGAGAAGACCCAAAATATTCAACAAGGTAGATTTGCCTGAACCCGAAGAACCCATGATGGATATTAGTTCACCTTTGGCAATATTCACGTCAATGCCTTTTAGAACATGCATTTTGTTGTGCCCTATCGAATACGATTTATTAACTTTATTTAATCGAATCACCTCTTAGTTATTATTCGGGAAGCACAAATGTTAGAATTACCTTCCAATATTCTGTCCTTTTCGGTTTATATACGTTTCTTCTCCACTTATCATTCTTACTTTCGCTTTACCGTCAACAAAATCAGAAATATAATTAAACTCAGTAACTAGAACGATATTACCAGTTGTATCAATCAAACCCCAGCCTTTAATGGTTCTCACTCTCGCCAATCCTTCATCAAAATTTTCAGCCTGAAGGTATTTTGGTTTGACCACTACACCTCCATCTTTTTTAATATAACCCCATTTATGATTGGTACACACTTTAGCTAGGCCATTGCAAAAAGGGCCTTGAATATCATATTTCGATGATTTCACTTCTTTCTTTTGTGCAAAAACGATGTTAACACTTCCGAATACGATAACAAGAAATAACTGTAAAATACGCTTCATAATAATTAATAAAATCCAAAGATAAACAAAAATCTGTTCTTTAATTGTTCTTAATCTCGTCCTTCCATTGATAGAAATTTGTAAGCATTATTTAAATCCCTTTTTATAACATTGAAAGTTATTTTCGGTTGTCAACATCAAAAAAGAATACATTTGCACCTCACCATAAGCGATAAAAATACTAGATGATAGCCATAGATAACACCATTATTTCAGAACATTTACTCGAAAAAAAATTCGTTTGCGATTTAAATGCTTGCAAAGGAGAGTGCTGTGTGGCAGGTGATTCGGGAGCACCTTTGGATTTGGATGAAATTGCTATCATGGAAGATATACTAGATGAGGTAAAACCTTATTTACCTAAGGATGGGTTGAAAGCGATTGAAAAGCAAGGTGTGTTTGTGATTGATGATGATGGTGATTATACCACTCCCTTAGTCAAAGGAAAACATTGCGCTTTTACCTATTTTGATGAAGGCATTGCCAAATGCGCCATCGAGAAAGCGTATTATGAAGGAAAGGTAAGTTGGAAGAAACCCATTTCTTGTCATTTGTACCCAGTTCGAATTACTAAATACAAGGATTACGATGCTGTAAATTACCATAAATGGGAGGTATGCAAACCTGCATGCGAATGTGGTGCGAAACTAGATGTGCCCGTGTATAAATTCCTTCGCGAACCATTAATTAGAAAATATGGAGAGGATTGGTACAAGCAATTGGAGCTTGCTCACATAATGAAAAATAGACCTCTCCAAAACCCTTCATTTTAAAGGCGAATACGGCACCACCTTCGAAAACATCAATGTTTTCTAAAATGATTTTTTTTGAGTACTGCAACTTTTTTCGTCACTTTTTATCAAATATTTTTAGCAATTTATCTAATCCCATGTAGATAAAGAGATTGATGATTTATCAACACTTTATTGTTAATACCTAATGTTTATAACTTGGCGAAAATGTTAATTCTATTGGCTTGGCGAGTGCATTATTTTTCTGAACATTTGTACACCTTTAATTAACCAAGCTGTACTTTATTAAAATTTGAACAGAAAGCTATATCGCTTTCAGGGATTTCTAGCCCCAAATTTCAAGGAAATACGGTAAAAAATAAGGATACAAACAACATATTATATAGAATTAAAATGGCTGAAGAATCAATATTAAAAGAGAATAAAGACCGATTTGTGCTTTTTCCAATTAAACATCACGATATATGGGAGATGTATAAAAAGGAAGAAGCAAGTTTTTGGACAGCCGAAGAAATTGACTTGAACCCTGATTTACAAGATTGGGAAAACAAATTAAACGAAGACGAAAAACATTTTATTAAACACGTGCTTGCTTTTTTTGCTGCAAGTGATGGAATCGTGAACGAAAATTTAGCTGTTAACTTCATGAAAGAAGTGCAGTATCCAGAAGCTCGATGCTTCTATGGATTTCAGATTATGATGGAAAACATCCATTCCGAAACCTACTCTTTACTCATCGATTCGTACATCAAAGACCCAAAGGAAAAGGATAGGCTTTTTCATTCAATAGACACATTGCCATGTGTTGGTAAAAAAGCCGAGTGGGCAATAAAATGGATAGGAAACGGAACTTTTGCGGAAAGATTAATTGCCTTTGCTGCCGTTGAAGGTATTTTCTTTTCCGGAAGTTTCTGTTCCATATTCTGGTTAAAGAAACGAGGATTAATGCCGGGATTAACTTTTTCGAACGAATTAATTTCTCGTGACGAAGGTTTACATTGCGACTTTGCATGTCTGCTTTATTCTCAATTAGACAACCCATTACCAAAGGAACAAGTTACGGCAATTATCACTAATGCCGTGGAAATTGAAAAAGAATTTGTATCGGATGCTTTACCGGTAAGTCTTATTGGTATGAACGCAAAATTGATGTGTCAATACATCGAGTTTGTGGCCGACAGACTTTTGGTGGCATTAGGATGCGAGAAAGCATACAATGCAATTAACCCTTTTGATTTTATGGAACTTATTTCACTACAAGGGAAAACTAATTTCTTCGAAAAACGTGTGGCTGAGTATCAGAAATCAGGCGTTATGGGCAAGAAAGAAGATAACATCTTTTCTTTAGATGAGGATTTTTAAAAGAGTATTAAGTACAATGTATTATGACATAACCTTAACTTAGAAATCAGTTTAAATTGATCTTATCCATAATACTAAATACAGAATTTAAAATATAATTAATAATGCATAAATTTAAAGAACTAATCGTATGGACTAAGGCTGTAGATTTAGCGGCAGATATGTACAAAATAACAGGGAGATTTCCTTCAGATGAAAAATTCGGGCTAATTGCACAAATCAACAGATGCGCTATTTCTATTCCGTCAAATATTGCCGAAGGTTCAGGGAGAAATACAAGTGGAGAATTTATCCATTTCTTAGGAATTTCTATTGGATCTTCATTTGAACTAGAAACTCAACTTATTATTGCAAACAAACTCGATTACTTAGATAACGAAACACTTGAAATTACCGTAAAGAAAATAAATGACATTCAGAATATGACATTTGGATTACTAAAGAAAATCAAAGAACAACAGAAATCATAATACTTAATTCTTAATACTTAAATAAAAATGTACGTAATAAAAAGAGATGGAAACCGAGAGTCGGTGAAGTTTGATAAAGTAACAGCTCGAATTCAGAAGCTTTGTTATGGTTTGGATCCTCATCATGTAAACCCTATTAATGTTGCCATGAAGGTGATTGAAGGAATATATGAAGGAGTAACCACCATTGAATTGGATAATCTTGCTGCCGAAACTGCCGCTTCGTTGACAACAAAACACCCCGACTATGCATTATTAGCGAGCCGCATAGCAGTTTCTAACCTTCACAAAAACACTAACAAATCGTTCTCGAAAACGATGGAAGCTTTGTATCAATTTGTGGATCCTAAAACAGGGAAAAAAGCACCTTTAATAGCTGATGATGTATTTGAAATAATACAAAAGAATGCACAAGAACTAGATTCAACCATCATCTATGACAGGGATTTTGGTTATGATTATTTTGGATTCAAAACACTAGAACGTTCTTATTTATTAAAAATAAATGGCAAAGTAGCCGAACGTCCTCAGCACATGATTATGCGTGTATCGGTGGGAATTCACAAAGACGATATTGCATCGGTCATTGAAACGTATAATTTAATGAGTGAACGCTGGTTTACACATGCTACTCCTACTTTGTTTAACGCAGGTACTCCTAAGCCTCAAATGTCTTCTTGTTTCTTATTAACCATGAAAGAGGACAGCATTGATGGAATTTATGATACCTTAAAATCATGTGCCAAAATTTCGCAAAGTGCAGGAGGAATTGGCTTGAGTATTCACAATGTACGTGCTACTGGCTCGTACATAAGAGGAACAAATGGCACTTCGAATGGAATTATTCCCATGTTGCGCGTATTCAACGACACCGCTCGTTACGTTGACCAAGGTGGTGGAAAACGAAAAGGTTCGTTTGCAGTTTATATCGAACCATGGCATGCCGACATCTTTGAGTTTCTAGATTTACGAAAGAACACTGGTAAGGAAGAAGCTCGTGCCCGCGATTTGTTTACAGCTTTATGGACTCCCGACTTATTTATGAAACGTGTGGAAGCAAACGGTGAATGGTCGTTGTTCTGTCCGAACGAAGCACCGGGCTTATCGGAATGTTGGGGAACCGAATTCGAGAAATTATACACTCAATATGAAACTGAAGGCCGTGCTCGCAAAACAATAAAAGCGCGTGAACTATGGACTGCTATTATTGATTCGCAAATAGAAACAGGAAACCCTTATATGTTGTACAAAGATGCATGTAACGGAAAAAGCAATCAACAAAACTTAGGAACCATCAAATCATCGAACCTGTGTACCGAAATAATGGAGTACACAGCGCCTGATGAAATAGCGGTGTGTAACCTCGCCTCCATAGCTTTGCCTCGTTTTGTGGAAGGAGGAAAATTCGACCATCAAAAATTATTCGAAGTAACCATTGCTATCACCAAAAACTTGAATAAGATTATCGACCGTAACTATTACCCAGTGGCTGAGGCACGCAATTCGAACATGCGTCATCGCCCAATAGGAATAGGTGTGCAAGGTTTGGCAGATGCATTCATTTTGCTTCGTTATCCATTCGATTCTCCTGAAGCCATTCAGTTGAATAAAGAAATACACGAAACCATTTATTATGCTGCAATGACAGCTAGTAAAGATTTGGCGATACAAGAAGGTCCTTACGAAACATTCGTAGGCTCACCGGTATCGAAAGGAATATTTCAGTTCGACATGTGGGGAGTAACTCCATCGCCACGTTGGGAATGGGATGTATTGAAAGAGGAAGTAATAAAACATGGTGTGCGCAATAGTTTATTGCTTGCCCCGATGCCAACTGCTAGTACCTCGCAAATATTAGGTAATAACGAATGTTTCGAACCATACACTTCGAATATTTATGCTCGCAGAGTATTGTCGGGTGAATTTGCAATTGTGAATAAACACTTATTGAAAGACCTTGTAAAGCTAGGTATATGGAACGATGGATTAAAAAATAAAATCATTATTGCGAATGGTTCTGTTCAGAATATTCCTGAAATACCCGACAATATTAAAGCATTGTATAAAACCGTTTGGGAAATCTCTCAGAAAGTAATTATCAATATGGCTGCCGACCGTGGTGCGTATATCTGTCAATCGCAATCAATGAACCTGTTTGTGCAAGACGCCAACTTTGCTAAACTTTCTTCGATGCATTTTTATGGTTGGAAAGCAGGTTTAAAAACAGGAATGTATTACCTAAGAACAAAAGCTGCAGCTGATGCCATTAAATTTACTGTCGACACATCGGTAGCTAAAGAAGTGCCAGAAGTATTGGGCAACGAAGATACCCTTGTGCTTGAGCGCCAACAACAATTGGCTGCCGACCGCCAAGCTTTGTTAGAAGCAGAAAAGATTGCACAGATTACTTGTTCTATCGACAACAAAGACGATTGTGAAGCATGTGGTAGTTAGTAATTAGATACCCATTAAAAAAGAAGAGGCTACTTTGGTATAAAGCAGCCTCTTCTTTTTTAGCTATCCATTATTAATGAGCTTCGAGCCAGTTTACACCTGTTCCCATTCCTACTTCCATAGGTATGGTTAATCCTGGAATGGCATTCATCATGCGGTTTTTGATAATTGGTTTCACTTGTTCAAGTTCTTCCTTCCATACATCGAACACCAATTCATCGTGCACCTGAAGTAGCATCTTCGATTTTATATTCATGGCGGTAAAATCTTGCTGAATATTGATCATTGCTATTTTTATCATATCGGCTGCGCTACCTTGTATTGGAGCATTGATTGCATTGCGCTCGGCAAAACCACGCACGGTATGGTTGTTCGAATTGATATCGCGCAGGTACCTTCGTCTGCCCATGATGGTTTCTACATACCCATTTTCTCGAGCAAGGTTGATGCTCTCGTCCATATAAGCTTTGATGCGAGGATATTTCAAGAAATAGTTTTCGATGATTTCGGCTGCTTCTTTTCGAGGAATGTTCAATCGTTCGGCTAAACCAAAAGCGGAGATGCCATAGATGATACCGAAGTTAACCATCTTGGCTCTACTACGCATATCGGAACTTACTTCGTCAAGCGAAACGTTGTACACTTTGGCAGCGGTAGCCTTATGTATGTCTTGCCCCGAAAGAAAAGCTTCTTGCATTCCTTGGTCTTTGCTCAACTCAGCAATTATTCTCAATTCTATTTGCGAATAATCGGCTGAAAGGAGGATGTGGTTTTCATCGCGAGCAATAAATGCTTTGCGTATTTCTCTGCCTCGTGCGGTGCGAATAGGTATGTTCTGAAGGTTGGGATTATCAGAACTTAACCTGCCCGTAACGGCTACCACCTGATTGTACGAAGTATGAATTCGTCCCGTACGTGGATTGACCAACAATGGTAAGCTATCTACATAGGTGTTTTTCAACTTCACTAGTTCGCGGTAATCCAAAATTTTGCTCACAATCTCGTGTTTGCTGGCCAACTTCGACAGCACATCTTCGCCTGTGGCGTATTGTCCGGTTTTGGTTTTCTTTGGTTTCTCCACTATTTTAAGCACCTCGAACAATATTTCGCCAACTTGTTTGGGCGATGAAATATTAAAAGGTGTTCCGGCAAGTTTCTGAATTTCGTCATCTGCTGTAAGTATGTCTTTCGCTAGTTCTTCCGATATTTCTTTCAATGCATTTTTGTCGAGGGCTATTCCTTCGGCTTCCATAGCGGCCAACACAGGGATGAGTGGAATCTCAATTTCTTGAAACAACTTTGTAGTATTGGTTTGAGCAAGCATGGGCTCAAATTTGTTTTTGAGTTGAAGCGTGATGTCGGCATCTTCGGCTGCATATTCTTTTATTTCTTCCAACGGAACATCGCGCATGGAAGTTTGGTCTTTGCCTTTTTTGCCTATCAATGTTTCTATCGACACTGGCGAATAATGAAGATAGGTTTCGGCTAGCACATTCATGTTGTGGCGCATTTCGGGCTGAATGAGAAAATGCGCTACCATGGTATCGAATAGTTGACCTTTGATTTCTACTCCGTACCATTTCAAAACTGATAAGTCGTATTTAATGTTTTGACCAACCTTCATGATATTGGGGTTGGCGAACAACGGTTTAAATGCATTCACTAATTCTTGTGCTTGGGCAGCATCGGCCGGAACTGGAACATAATAGGCTTCGGAGGTTTGATAGGCAAATGACATGCCTACTAATTCTACATTGTGTGCATCCAACCCTGTAGTTTCGGTATCGAAACAAATGCAAGGCTGAGCTGATAATTGCTGAATGAGTTGTTCTCTTTTTTCCGAAGTGTCTATCAAATGATAAGTATGCGGAGTGTCGGACAGGGTAGCTACTTGCCCTGTGGTTTGTCCTTCGCTTGGGGTTGATGTTTCGCCCAATTCATCATTCATCTCTTCCTCTATGGCCGCATCCGATGTTTCTTCGGCTTGTCCGAAAAGGTCGCCTTGATTGGGATTCGACTTTACCGGTTTTGCTTTTGGCTTTTCGCGCATCACTGGCTTTTCCGTTTCAGGAGCAGCAGCGCTGGTGTTGAACAATTTATCGGCCAAGTTTCTAAATTCGAGCTCGGCAAACAATTCTCGCAAGGCTTCTTTGTTAGGCTCTTCTAGCAAAAGGGCTTCTTCGTTCAGTTCCACTGGCACATCGCAAATGATGGTTGCCAACCATTTCGATTGAATGGCTTTATCGGTATTTAACTCTACTTTTTCTTTTAGTTTTCCTTTTAATTTATCGGTGTTCTTCAACAAATTATCAATGCTTCCAAAGTCTTTTATAAGTTGTATCGCTGTTTTTTCGCCTACACCAGGTATGCCGGGTATGTTATCCGAAGCATCGCCCATGAGGCCAAGTATGTCTATCACTTGTTCCACCTGTTGTATGTCCCACTTTTTGCAAATTTCGGCAACACCCATTACCTCGGCACCATTGCCAAGGCGTGCAGGTTTGTACATGAATATTTTGTCGGTTACCAGCTGACCATAGTCTTTGTCGGGTGTCATCATGTAGGTAACAAAACCTTTTTTCTCGGCCATTTTGGCCAACGTACCTATCACATCATCGGCCTCGTAGCCTGCTTTTTTTATTACGGGTATGTTGAACCCCTCTATTATTTTTATAATATAAGGTATGGCAGTGCGCAGGTCTTCGGGCATTTCCTCGCGATGCGCTTTGTAATCGGCAAACTCTACGTGCCGAACCGTTTGTTCGGGTGTGTCGAACACCACCGCTATGTGCGTAGGCTTTTCTTTTTTCAACACATCGAGCAAGGTATTGGTAAAACCAAACACTGCCGAGGTATTGAGGCCTTTGGAATTGATACGATGATTGTTGCTAAACGCAAAATAAGCACGATAGATTAATGCAAACGCATCGAGCAAAAAAAGTTTCTTTGTTGGTTCTTCCATTTGGTTATTCGTTTTTTTAGGGAGGATAAAAGTAAGAAGAATATGTTAGTTGGAGTGTTTAAAGTTGAGAAGTTGTAAGCAGGCAATCCCGAAGGGTCGAGACAGGTGCCGAAGGGTCGAGACAGAATAGACTAAAAGGAATTTCGATTTGAGAAGCACCCCTAACAACTAACAACTAACAACTAAATTGGGGCAGGCAGTTTCTCACTCTTCGGTTTCTTTCGTCCTGCTTTTCGTTTCAATCTTTTTCTTTGCCCGAAAAGGACAAAGAAAAAGGATTTTCCACTTCAATCAGGTGCAGTTAGTAACTTCTTCTCTTTTGGTTTGCTTTTCAAGTACTAGATGTGGTGGTGAGGACACCACCGAATAAACGGCACAGGCGAAACACGCCTGCGCCTGCGGAAAAAAAAGAGTGAAGTAGCTGATTTACTGCCGAGCCTCGCCGATTTATGTATAAAGGCGGGCTCGGCAGTAAATCGTCTCCGTGTGGCAGTAAATCGCCTCCGTGTGGCAGTAAATCGCCTCCGTGTGGCAGTAAATCGTCTCCGTGTGGCAGTAAATCGTCTCCCTGTGGCAGTAAATCGTCTCCCTGTGGCAGTAAATCGCCTCCCTGTGGCAGTAAATCGTCTCCCTGTGGCAGTAAATCATCCAGACGTCAAACCAAAACATCTGCCTCTACCTTTAAAATAAGGCGGTTTGGCGTTT
>Ga0194047_10000674_pt1 | contig 22033 bp, 15 predicted proteins | sample JunL225m_MetaG_2_FD_160070 | JGI IMG/M metagenome (GOLD analysis project Ga0194047, IMG submission 160070) | Anoxic zone freshwater microbial communities from boreal shield lake in IISD Experimental Lakes Area, Ontario, Canada - Jun2016-L221-5m | ecosystem: Environmental > Aquatic > Freshwater... | reverse complement strand
CCCGCTAACCAAGGTAGACCCTCATACGAAATGGCTACCAAAGCATTACCAATCCAGCCATTACGTTTAGCCCGTATGGGATGTATGCTGTAGGAGAGTGCCAGTACAAACCCTAGCAGGGTCAGAACGGCCACTGGTACACCTAGGTATGCAGGAATTACGACACCCAAAACCGAGAGAACTAGCACCGTCCAAATAACTTGGTTTTTAGTAACCTTGCCAGAGGGAATCAGGCGTTGTGGCTCGTTAATGGCATCCACTTCACGATCAAACCAGTCATTGAGTACCTGTGAAAGTCCGCACAATATTGGCCCGGAGAGCATAATACCAATGGTGAGCTTAAAGAGGTTACCCCAATCGCCCCAGTCCATACCCACTGCCACTGCCCCACATAGGAAAGCCCACATTGGTGCAAACCAAGTAATCGGCTTCATTAAGCGGATACTATAACTGAGGGTTAGTTTGAGACTAGGTACTTCTACTTTGGAACCTTGTACCTCGCTAGTCTTTAGAACCGCTTTATTATTAGAGGACATTCCCAATTTTCTCCTGACTCCTAAATTAAGGCTTTTGGTGTGGATTGCTTAGTCTTTAGTTTAGCGAAAAACCCCTACTTTTGGCAGTAGTCTACACTACCCCGTTAGTTTTTACTGATCTTATACCTAACCTCTACAAACCCATAATTTAACTTGTAAATATTAACCTAACATGACTTGTTTTTTCGTTAGAATATGGTTATAATAGGGTACATCAAGTGTGGATTTCGCCACTAGGCTCATTTTGGGATAAGCCACAAGGGGGTATGCGGTTACATGTTGAAAATGCAATATCCTTATTAAGTTAACCAAGCGTTGTTAAACTAATCGAATACTTTTGGCTAAGTCTATTTTGCTAAGTCCATATACCTCAAGTGCTATTCAGTTTACTGGAACTTGTGAAGTTTGAATTTAATTAAATATTGTGTGTGGAAGCTTAAATCTGAAATAGGGGATACGCTATGTCCGAGGAACTGGCTAAGGCCTTGACGGAAGCCAAAACTGCTTTTCGTAAGAAGTGGGGCGAAATGATCGAGCAGCGTGGTTTTAGTTTTGAGGTTGCCAAATTTGATCCTGAGGTGCGTCGTCGCCACATGGCTATGTGGGATCTTCTGCTTAAAGCGCTCAAAACTGGACGCTATGAAGACTATCTAATGGCCCTTGACCGCGAGGGCCGAGTGCAAGCACGTGCCTCTAGTCGTATTGAATCGGTAGTGGGTCAGACCTCTGAGATGATGAATCTGGTCTGGGAGGTAATTAGTTCTACCGCTACCATTGAGGCTAATCCCTCCTTGCTCAAGCCGTTAACTGAAAAGCTTAACGCATTGCGCTCACGCGCCGAAACTGCTATCCTAACTGGATACATGGACGAAAGTCGTCAAATTCAGGAAGAACTTGCTGCCGAGAGTGCCGAAGCCCGCAGGCAACGCCTAGAGCGTACCAGTTTGCAAGACCTGATTAAGAGTGTCCATGCCTTCAAGCTAACTCGTTACCGCGAAGGCCAAAAAATCTTTCAACCCGGCGATAACCGCTCAGTTCTCTACTTTGTCATGATGGGTCGCATTCGTCTCTACGAGATCTTACCGGACGGTCGAGCGATAACTCTTTCTATTTTGGGGGTTAACGATGTTTTCGCCCAATCTAATAACCAAAATAGTTATTTCCATGATATTTACGCCGAAACTATGAAGGATTCGATTATTGCTTGTATTCAAGAAAGTTCGCTGGAAACTTTGATGGAGCAATCTCCTTTGCTGGCATCCCGAATTATCTATAGCTTTTCGCAACAACTTTCTCAAAGTCAAATTTTAATTGAAGGTTTGTTGGGCCGAGATGTTTCGTTAAGGCTGGTTAATATTTTACTCAAACTTGCTACCGAATTTGGTATAGTACAATCCGATGGTACTGTTTCCATTGACCTAGGACTCACCCACCAAGAATTAGCCGATATGATCGGTTCCAATCGTGTTACTGTTACTCGCAAGCTGATTGAGCTTCAGAAGAAGAAACTGATTAGTGTCCAGAACCGGACTATTCAACTTGTAGATAGGCGGGCCTTACAAGAACTAGTGGCCTAAGTTACTGGAGCTGGAAAAGATTAAATTAGTACGGCCCTTAATTCAAGGGCCGTTTCGTTTAGTTTTCTAAGATTGTGGCCTTAAATAATATGGACAAACTTTATCTTCGTCTAACTCTTATTGTTTTTAGCATAGTGGCTACTCTTTTATGTTCGACGGTTATAACAAGTCGGTTCAGCGGGTGGTTAGTGGCTCCCGTTTCATCCGAAGTCACGCTGTGGGCCACCGCTGCTACACCCACTCCTGACCCCACCACAAAGCTTAATCCTTGTCAGCTTAATCCTACTAATCAGCTTCCAATTGGTTCGGACGATTCCGGCTCACAGGTTGCAGTTTTGGATAAACTCAACACCGCTCTTCAAAAGTTAATCGCTAATTATCAGAGCCAAGGCTTACAGTCTGTGGGCTTGGTGGTCAAAGACCAGACTTCACAGCAAACTATCCAAGTTAATGCCGATCAAGTTTTTGTTTCGGGTAGCCTTTACAAACTCTTTGTGTTGTGGAAACTCCAAGTTGAGATTAGCGCCGGTCATCTCAGTGATAATACCGAAATTCCGGTTATTGGGTATGACGAAGGAAATATTGAACTTAATTTAGCTCCTAGTGGGCTTTCGGATGTGGCGATAACTCCACCTAAATTAAAGCCGCTTCAAGCGGTGGGAACGATAACGATAGATGAGGCTCGTCGCCAGATGATTACCTACAGTGACAATACGGCGGCTTGGTCTCTGGCGCAAGTCCTAGATTGGAATCGAATTGATGAGCTACTAGTATCCCATAATTTTAGCGTAAGCCGCACCGCTCGCCTTGACCCGATCACTAACGCCAATGAGATCACCCGCCTTTTTGAGGGGCTTTATAACCATAACTTAGACCCCAATTTGAGTAATAAAGACTACGAATTGATGTTAAGTCTACTCAAGGCCCAACAAATCAATATCTATATCTCGCCGGGACTTCCTTCCGGCATGGTCTTTGCCCATAAAACGGGTAGTTGGGATAATTTTAACCACGATGCCGGGATTATCTATACCCCCGATGGCCGGGCTATTTTCCTTACGATCCTAACCGAGGGCAGTGGCGATGCTGCCGTCGGCTTGATGCAAGAAGTGGCCCGGCAGACTTGGCAGACGATGGGCCAAGCTCCTCTTCCACGTTACTTCCCCAAGACTGGCAAAACGGTCAGCGGTAAATTTCTGGAATATTGGATGGCAAAAGGTGGTCTTGAAAGCTATGGCTATCCCTTAACCGAAGCTCGCTCTGAGATTGACCCGCTTAGTGGTAAAGCCCGCTTAGTCCAGTGGTTTGAACGGGCCAGGTTTGAACTTTCTCCTGAAAATGTGGGAACACCCCACGAGGTAGAGTTGGGTTTGTTAGGTCTGGAGCTTTGTTCCAAAGTGAGGTACAGCCACCCCTACTTTTTGCCTGCGCCGCCTCTAACCGATAGCTCTACTCCTGAAAGGCACCAATTCTTTACCGCTACAGGACACAACTTGAGTTCCCATTTCTTAGACTTCTGGGAGCAACGGGGTGGGCTAAGTCGCTTTGGTTATCCTATCTCGGAGGAACACGATGAACTTGACCCTGATAGTGGTCAGGTCTACCGGGTACAGTGGTTCGAACGGGCCAGATTTGAGCTTCACCCTGAAAATGCGGACACCCCTTACGAGGTGCTTTTAGGCTTGTTGGGTAGACAAGCTTTAGCTTTTACCCTAAACCCTTGAGTTGAGGTATCCTCAATAGGTAGGGGTTTATTGCATAAACCCGCCGTAAATTGGCTCATTTCGGGTGTATGCCATAAGCCGCTAACACAAATATTCTAATATTAATCGGGGTTTATTGCATAAACCCGCCGTAAATTGGCTCATTTCGGGTGGTGGCTCAAGCTAGAACCTCATATAGTTGGGTAAGAATATATTGGCACTCTTCTTGACTCAGATGGGCAAAGAGCGGTAAGCGCAAAAGTGAATCGCTGACATAATCGGTAACAGGTAGCGAGGTTACTTTACCCTCAAAATACCTTACCATAAAAGGTGAGGAGTGCAGCGGTACATAGTGGAAGGTACAACTTATTCCGCGCCGCTTCATCTGAGTTAATACCTCATCCCGTCGCCCATTATTAATCAGCAGAGCAAAGATGTGACCGTTGTTGGTAGCTTTGGGGTGGAAGTAGGGTCGCTTTACCAATCCGGCCTGTTCTAAACCGGCGGTTCCCTCGTAGTAAGTCTTCCAAATTGCTAGGCGCTTACTATTTAGCTCCTCCATGCGCTCCAACTGTACTTTTAGAAGAGCCGCCAGCATATCAGTCAGCACGAAACTACTACCAACATCTACCCAAGTATATTTGTCCACTTCACCACGCAAGAAGGCGGCCCGGTTCGTGCCCTTTTCGCGAATGATTTCAGCTTTGCGAGCCAAGGGGGTATTATTAGTAAGGAGTGCGCCACCTTCACCACAGGTAATGTTTTTACTGGCATGAAAACTATAACAACCCATATCGCCGAGGCTACCTAGAGCGATACCGTTCCAAGATGTTCCGACACCTTGAGCCGCATCTTCTACTACCAAAAGATTATGCTGTCGGGCAATTGTGTTGATGGCATCCATATTACAGCCTTGCCCGGCATAATGGACTGGTAGAATACAACGAGTTTTAGGGGTAATAGCGGCTTCTAGCAAGTTTGGATCAAGGTTGAAAGTATCGGGATCAATATCTACAAAAACTGGCCTAGCCCCTTGCCGGATAATCACATTAGCGGTGGAGGTAAAGGTGAAGCTCGGCAAAATAACCTCGTCACCGACTTCTAATTCTAAGGTCATCATAGCTAATTCCAGCGCGTGAGTACAACTGGTGGTAAGTAGGACGTGCTTAACCTTAAACATCTCACTCAGCAACTTCTCAACTTCATGGCAAAATTTGCCATCTCCGGTGAGTGATTTTAGCTCTAGGGCTTGGCGTATAGCGGCGTATTCGGCCTCACCAACAGTCGGCTCTGAAAATGGGATGATTCGGGGTAAGGGATATTCTAACACCGCTATTCCACCTTTCTTTATCACAAATGTAGATTTCGTTTAAATCGGCGCTGAAACACCTCTTTCAAGGCTTCTTGAAAAGCCGCCCATACAAAAATGGTGCGCTTACCGTCAACAACGGTAAATTTACCCGCCGCTGAAAGCGTGTGCAAACCATCGGGATAAAGACTGTTGGGATCAGGTTTAAGGTGAATAGCTAACTCTTCTTTAAATTCATCAGGAGTAAGGCATACTACCCGATTAATCGTAATAGCCCCGCCATAAGTATGCGAACAATCCTGGGAGGGACGATATAATTGCCCTTCGCTTACAAAAGGGGTACCTCCTGGCCGACTAGCCCGTACATCCGCTTTAATCGGATTAGCGGCATGGGGTTGCCAAGGCCCCATTAAATCAGAAGCATACCAAGCAAATAAACGTACATTCTGGGAAATACTACCATCTTGCTTGGTACACAATAGCCACCAACGTCCTTCGTACTCAAAAACTGTCGTATCTACCGCCGCAAAATCTTTTACAAGAGTAGCCACTTTTACCCACTTCTCAGGGAAAGGGCTGGCTTTATAAAGTCCTACCTCGTGTGCTTGGTAGGTTTCTGGCACACAGTAAATTTCACCCTTATACTTTATGGGGTAAGGATAAGAGAGGTGTATTGGTAACTCCAATACTGTTTTAGGCTTAGAGAAAGAGCCATCGGCCTGATTTTCGAGTGCCGAAATCCAGCCTTTTCGAGTACGGTAATCGTAGGCTTCTAGGAGTAAAGTAGGCTTCTCACCCTCATAAACTATAAAAGGATCTGCTACAAAGCAATTTCGCTTAGGCTTAGCCAGCCATTGTATTTCTGGTTGAAATTGGGGTAAGAGAAATTTCTCTATAGGCGCGTTAACGATTCCTACATTCCACTGCTCTTGGCGAAAAAATTTGGTGAATAAGTTATCAAGACGATTGCTCGCTATCCTAAGTTGGAAAAAGAGCATTTGCCCGTTATTTGGTCTGCGATAGTGCGGTGTAAGTGGTTGAAGTGGAGAACCCTCCAAATATGCGGCTTGCTTGAGTGCAATATCGCGGCAAACATAGGTAGGCCAAGCAGTACTCTCTAAGTAAACTAAATCTAAGTTGCTAACATGGGGGAATTTAACCGTAGCGAAAGTTCCTTTTTGTAGTACAATTCGGCCACCCTTTGGAGTAAGACGCTGTAAAGCTACCTCGGTGACCTCCTCACCACGATAAATTTCCCAGAAACCTACCAAACCAGCCTGCTCTTTTCCTAGATCGTAATGGCAGAACGACCAGACCCCATAGCGGGGTAGGGTTAAAATCTCGCCATCAAGTTCACCAAAACCAAATTGTAAAATAATATCTAAGTTATAGTGACGAATGGTGGTAAGGTCAGCTGGTTTGAAATAGTCAAATTTCTGCTGATGAAGCACTTGGCAGCTTAGCTTTGGAACATTTGAAAATGTAGTACTCATATCCGTAGGCCACAACGCCCTAGAACGTTTATTTACCTGCCGCTCATTATAAACTGTCCAGAGTTTATCTCCAAAAGGGAGGAATTGTTTTAGCGACCGCTCTTGCCCAGAAGAAGGTGTAGGTTTATCTTCTATAATAAGTAAACTAACTTCTACTTTCACCTTTGCCATCGCGAGAAGTTGCTGTAAACAGTCTGCTTGCCATTGTGGAAAGGTTGTGCCATTGCACATTACTCCTAAGCGGAGTACAGGTGTTTCTTCAACCGACATAATATCTCCTATGCTCAATTAAAAATATGATGTATCATCTCAATAGGTAGGGGTTTATTGAATAAACCCGCCTCAGTTGGGCGTATGCAATACACCCCTACCGCGATTTTTGGAGAAGATACAATGTGGTTAAGGTTCAAATCAGGAGGGAGTCGTATAAATTCATTATATCGCTTGTCATGCGTTGAATAGTGAATTTAAGACGTACCTGTTTTAGTGCCGCCTGTGCCAACCCTGCTGCCAATACTGGATCGTGTAATAATTTCAGAATCCCTTCGGCAAACGCTTGGCTATCCTGTGCAGGTACAATTAACCCGCTCTCTCCATCTCTTAGAATTTCTTTGAAGCTAGGAATAGCGGTTACCACCGAGGGTTTACCCATTGCCATAAATTCTAATAATGAGAGACCTAGAGCCTCATTTAACGAGGACATAAGTGTAATGTCCATCGCTTCGATATAGGGGATGGGATTAGACTGGAACCCTACAAGGTGAAAATATTGCTCCAAGCCCAATTGTGCAATTTGCTCTTTCAACTGGGTTTCCAGCGGCCCATTGCCTACTAACACAAAATTAACTGGCCCGTATTCTTTTAGAACCCGTTCCGCAGCACGGATGATATAGGTATGACCCTTCTCCTCCGAAAGGCGACCCACCGTACCCGCTACGGGCAAGGCCGGATCCAAACCAAGGCGGCGTTTAGCTTCGCTCACGTCGTGAATCGGGTTAAACCGTTCTATTTCAATCCCACCATAAGAACAATATACTTTCTGGGGGTTGCGACCTAACAAGTTGAGTTGTTCTTGTCGGTTCGACTCTGAAACAGTCACCACGTAATTTGTCAACCAATCAAACGGTTTAATGACATATTTAGAATAGGGTTTGATACTAACAGAAGGAGTTACATGTTCGGTTCGAATTACCGCCTGAATTCCAGCTAACCGCGCACTAAGGGTAGCCTTGCGGGCTCCCTCTGGGCGACGAGTATGAATATGCACAATATCCACCTCGTTAGCCTTTAGTAAGTTACGGACATTTCTGACATCTTTGAGGTAACTCAGGATGCGGTTATTACCTGGGTCAACTGGCCTTAGCAAGGGTAAACCTAGTGCCTGCACTTCTTCGATGAATCGTGTTGGGCTGGAGCGATATTCATCCGTATAACCAGGTACTACTACCAATGGTGTATATCGCGCCGGATCGAGGTAACGTGCCAGCATCAAGATATGCGCTTCCAAGCCACCATAAGCCGTACAATCATGAATCAGTGCTACGCGCTTTGGATTTTTTCCAGAAGTGGATTTAAGAATCTTGTTAGGGCTATTCATCGCTACTCCACTGAAATTGAGATATTGAAAAAAATTGAATCAGGCTATTTACCTGTAGCTTTTTATCAGTTTACAAACTTGCTCAACCTGTTCCAGTAATAATTCTGGAAACATTGGTAGGCTCAGGATACGGTCGGAGGTCTCTTCGGTTTTGGGCAAATCACCTTTAGCAAGCCCTAACCAGCGATAGGCTTTTTGTAAGTGGGCCGGAATGGGGTAGTGAATACCCGTGCCAACTCCCTTTTCCTTGAGGAATTGTTGTAGCCCATCCCGTTCGTCGCGGCTACCTAAGTTGATAACGTAAAGGTGATAGATGTGACGACCATACTCCCGCTCGACTGGAATTTGTACCCAACTATCGGCTAACAACTGATTGTAGAGTGCTGCTCGCTCGCGTCGGGCTTCGTTCCAACCTGCTAGATAAGTCAGCTTTACCCGCAAGATAGCGGCTTGGATTTCATCTAAGCGACTATTAACCCCCATCAGGTTATGATGATAGCGTTCGCTTTGACCACCATTGCGGAGTTGAACCAACTTATCGGCAATTTTTGGGTCATTGGTAACCACCGCACCGCCATCCCCAAAAGCCCCCAAATTCTTGGAGGGGTAAAAGCTATAAGTACCAATCTGCCCAAAAGTCCCGGTCGCTTGGCCCTTATAAAGCGTACCATGCGCCTGACAGCTATCTTCTACGACTACCACTCCTTTGACCCTAGCCAGTTCCAAAATAGGATCAAGGTCGGCGGCCTGCCCATAGAGATGAACCGGGACAATAGCTTTAGTCTGTGGTGTAATTTTAGCTTCAATCAGTTCGGGATCAATTAGGCCCGTTTTGGGGTCAATATCTACCAAGACTGGTTTTGCTCCGGCTTGGCTAATTGCCAATAAAGTGAAAAGAGCAGTGTGCGGGGTAGTAATAACTTCGTCACCTACGCCAACTCCACAGGCTCTCAAACCTAACTGAATGGCATCCGTACCATTACCTACCCCAAAAGCGAATTTTGCTCCTAAGAAATGGGCAAACTCTTGCTCAAAAGCAGTTCCTTCTTGACCTAAGACAAACCAACTGCGCTCTAAAACTCGCGCGATGGCGGTATCAAACTCGGCCTTATGGTTATAATACTGCTCTTTGGTATCACTGATTGGAACGTTTAGTAACCCGGTGGTCATAGGATGCACCTTTTACCAGTAATGTTCTTTGAATTGTTCGTAGAAAGCAATGGTGGCTTTCAATCCTTCCGTTAGGCTAGTTTTAGGTTGCCAGCCCAGCATCCGCCGAATTTTTCCATAATTGCCGTAATAGTCACTGATGGCAATAGCCTTTTTTTCTGGCGGCCAAGCTACTAATTTATAGCTACCCTTGCCGGTTAGCTCAATCATTAACTCTACCTGCTCTGTCAAAGTAAGCGGTTCCCCACCTAGGTTGAAAAAATGGCCGTTGGCCTCCTCAATCGCTGCCACCCGCAAAAAGGCATCTATTACATCATCCACATAATTTAGATCACGTAATAATTTACCATCGCCAAAAATCTGAACTTCTTGGTCATCCATTACCTGACGCAGAAACCAACCTTGGCTGGTCAAGCGACTGTCGCGCATCCATTGGCGTGGCCCATAGCAATTAGTTAGGCGTAAAGAGGCGGTACGCATTTCGTAGGCACTATGATAGAGCAGATGATAGCGTTCTCCGGCGGCTTTATTAATTCCATTGACATCGGTCGGTCGTACCAGATGGTTTTCATCTACTGGTAAATAGTCAGGATTGCCATAGATTTGCCGAGTGCCTGCATAAACGACTTTTACGCTGGGGTTGACTTTGCGACAGGCTTCTAGGATCGAGAGTTGACTGCGGCAATTAATTTCTAAGTCGGTAAAGGGATCGAGCATACTATCTAGGTGGCTGATTTGACCAGCTAAGTTAAAAATATAGTCCTTTTCGCGAACTAGATAATTTATGCCATTCTGATCACGTACATCCGCGATATTTAGCCTTACCTTGTCTCTAACATCTTGGATATTAAAGAGATTGCCGCCGTAGGTTGGGATTAAAGAGTCTATAATGGTTACATCGGCCTCTAATTCCACCAATTTTTTAGCCAGATTGGAACCTAAGAAGCCTACTCCCCCGGTAATTAAGATACGGCGGTTCTTAAAGGCTTCCAGATAGTTTTCCGTATTATAATCCATCATCTTGCAGGCTCCGCTCTAGGTTATAGGTTTAGAGGCTCGCTTTTAGGTTTGCTGACGTTGGTTTATTCAATTCTTCGTTAAAGCCTTGCCAGTATAACATATTAGCAATAGAACTGAGTGCCTGATACCCCCGTCGCTCTTGACCAAAAAAACTAGCGATTTGGGCCACTTGTAATAAAATAAAGGAGAGTAGTTGTTGGGTAGTTTTATGGTTTAACGTGCGGGTAGCGAGGAAGCGGGTGATCCAATGTCGCCCCCTAAACTCGGTTTCGCAGAGGTCTATCCATTCTTCCAAACCTTTCTCCCGTTCCATTTTCACATCATAATGTCCATAGAGATAATGGGACGTTTTCCAAGAGGAATAAGAACGGTGGGCATAATGATAACCGATGGCCTTTGGATTGAAATAGAAATTTACGCCCAAGTTAGACATTCGATAGGCTAGTTCTACATCTTCGTAACGCTTGAAATTTTCGTCAAACATACCAGCCTCGATCATCCAAGACCGTTTGAAAGAACAGTTGCCCGTGTAGAATTGGCGTGGGGTAAATTCATATTTACCATTCAGAAGATCCTGATATTGCCCCTCCAGAATATATTCCTCCCAGCGTACCCAAATGGGGCGTTGGTGATCTTTAGGGGTGGACATAGGGCCAATTACTACGGCCTTTGGATCATTTTCGTGAAGGAGCCAGTGTTCCATTATAAGTTGAGGGGTCGCCATTACGTCATCATCTATAAAGAGAATATATTCATTACTGGCGGCTCTTACGCCAGCATTGCGAGCGGCGGCGGGACCACCCTGCGCCTGATTTATTACCTTTAACTTAACCGGAATAGTAGCTTGCAACTCTTCTAGCATATGGGCCGAACCATCGGTACACCCATCCAGTACTACCACTAATTCAAGCAGGTCGGTGGGATAGGTTTGTTTATAGAGATGAGACAACGCCCGTGCCAGCCGTTCCCGTCGGTTGTGACTAGGAATTACCACACTGATTGTAGCCATATTCATAGAGTTCAACTTTAGCTCCATGTACTAAATGTATTAATTTTACTAAAACGTTCTAATAACTTTGGCAGGCATACCAACGGCGATAGAACGCGGTGGAATATCTTTGGTTACAACACTACCCGCTCCTATTACCGAGTCATGGCCGATGGTTACGCCCTTCAGGACAATCACCTTGGCTCCCAGCCAAACATTATCTTCCAGAATAACCGGAGCCGAGGGTGGTAGAGTCATACGATCCTCGATGCCGTGAAAATCGTTGTCGGCGATATTACAATAAGTCCCAATCCGGCAATATTTACCGATTTTAACGAATTGGTGGGCGGAGATACTAGTTCCATAGTTGATGTAGCTACGTGCGCCAATTTCCATCTTAGCACCATAATTACAGACCAATTCGGCCCGAGCGGTAATGGAATCAATAATCACTTTTTCGCCCAAGATTAACTCTCCCCAGTTATCCACGCGAGGATTACCCAAGACTTGTACAAAGGGTCCTATCGTACAACGCCGTAGCCGCCACCGGGCATTGGCTAAATGGAGAGCTTGGTTCATCAAACCGGGCAACCGCTTTTGGTAATTGGATAGCTTGCCTAAAATGGATTGAATCTCTAGCTGCTTTTTTGGTTTCACTTACTTCAATTTACCTCTAACTAGTCTAGTATGAATGATAGTTGGTTTACGCTTGGTTGGCTAGAATTTTAGCAGGAATCCCCACTGCTGTACAATTAGCTGGTATATCTTTAACTACGACGGCATTGGCTCCAATATTGACATTATCGCCAATAACTAAGTTACCTAATACTCGTGCGCCCGCTCCAATAAAGACATTATTACCGATAAGGGGAAAGTCAGGTTCGTTTCGCATTCCGATAGTAATTCCGCTAATTAGAGTGACATTGGCTCCAATTTCCTGTGCCATAATTACCGTACCGACCGGGTGTGGTACATAGAGACCTGGGCCAATTTTAACTATACAAGGCACGTCAAAGCCATGCAAGGTAATATTTAAGCGAGTTAATATTCCAGGTAGTACGGGAATATGCTTGAGCCAGAGATGGTGGCTCAGTCGGTAGAGTAAAGTGGCTCGTAATCCCGTGTAATTCCAAGTGAGTCGGACGGCATCCTTTAGCTGGATGCCCTGTGCAGGAGTCCAACCGGGTTTCCAGATTTTTAGCCAGACTGCTATATCGCCTGCTACTAGCTCGCGCCAAGTATAGTTCGACGTATCAGTTTTATCTTTTTCCGCCATAGTCATAAGGTTGCTCCTAGTTGTTCTTATCGTGTACGGATAAACTTTTGTTTTAAACGTTTTGCTAGGCTAGGTAACATTCGCACATAATCAAATGGCACTAACCCTAGGGCAATTATCGCTATTCCATAAAAAACCACTCCGGCTAGAATTGGAATAAATAGTAAGGTATCGCGTAGCGGCCAGATTAATGCCCCCATAACCAGTGCTGCGACTAAAGATTTAAGCATACTTAATATTAGTTGTGAGTTTATAATTTTACCGCCTACTATCCTGACACCAAAAACCCCAATTATTAACTCAGTGAGGAATAAAGCCATAGCTGCTCCAACTCCACCATTTCCGCTATTAGTTTGAAAATAGGAGATAAGCATTAGGTTAAAGCCGAAATTGACGAAAATTGCCATAACCATCAATTTAGTCCATGCGGTTTGTCTGTTTTGGGCTATCAGGATCTGAACTAGACCAATACCGAGATAGGTTGGAACTACCGTCCAGCCTAAGAAGATCATAATGGGTATAGAAGGTGCAAATTCACTTTGGTAGAAGAAATTGATAATGGGCTCAGCCATTACGGTCGTACCCACAGCCACTGGAAGGCTACTGCACATCAGGAAGCTCAAGGTTTTGCGAGATAATTCATACATAGTGCTATTTTCTTGCGCTGCATCTACCGCCAAGCGTGAGAGGGTAGGTAGAACGGCCTGACCAACCACCATTGGAACTACCATCAAGGTTCCAAAGAGCCGGGTAGGTACACTATAGTAGCCTACAACGGTCTCATTGGTGAGTGCTGCTAGTATAATAGCATCTAAGTAAAGGTAGAGGTTAGAACTTATTTCAATAATCAAAAAGGAGAAACTACCCTTGAATAGTTTTTTGTAGTTTTCGGCTTTAACATTATAAGTGGTGCTGCTATGTTTGAAGAACCACCCGAAGTAAAGTACTACCACTATACTAGCGGTTATGACATTGCTGGCAGCGACCAACACAATGCCAAAGTTAAGCGCGGCCAAAATCAAGGCAATGGTGGTGTTAAGCCCTTTATCAATTAAGCTCTCATAAAGGGCGTAGTGCATTTTATCCATTCCCTGCAAAGCGGCTTTAAGTGGCGTAACAATAACACCTAGAATATTGGCAACCGCAAAAATATACATTACCAATTTGGTAGTTTCGGATTCATTGACTATATTTAATATTATCGCGGTTATAGACCAGCAGATTATTGCCAGTACCGTGCTAAGAATAATCGCGGGACCAACTAGAATCTTAGCTGCTTCAATGTCACGTGCGACCTCCCGCAAAATAAACATACGCATCCCTATGTTTGCTAAGACACCAATGACGGAGCTAATCGCCATCATCAGTGCTAATATGCCCATTCCTGCCGGACCTAAGTAGCGGGGTATTACCAATACATAAACTGAAGTTAGTAACCAAGTTAAACCTTGGTTACTTCCCAAAAATAAAATATTTGCGAAAATTTTACGACGGGCTGTAGTCATTATATCTTATATCCTCTATCTTAATTCATCTTATCTTGTCGTTAGTTGGTTTTTTGTGTGATTCTTTTGGCTGAAATGGTTCAATGGTGCGGTAAGCCAATTCTAACAATCCCACCGAAATACCTAGTAGGGTCATCAGTCGTGTATTAAGTAGACCTACATCTAAGTAGGAATAGATCATAATGCTGGTAATAGTACTACCTGCCGTAATAGAAAGGGTCATCTGAAGGCCCGGCTTGCCATACTTGATTACTTGACCGAGCTTAAAAAGGGAGCTACAAAGAATAAGCCAGAAGATTCCCCAGCCAAACATTCCCACTTTTAGCCAGAGCCATAATACTTGAACATGGGGAGTATAATTTTGAAGGGTAAATCCTTCTAAATCAATGAATTCGATGAAGCGGATGAAAGGTTGACCAAAACCTATTCCAGTGAGGGGTGCCGTTTTGATAGTCATTATAACATTATTCTTTTCCACTGTACGATAGAGGTCTGAATTGGCATCACGTGAGCCAGGTGCAGCCGAGGTCGAACTAAAAGCGCGAGCAGGCATTCCTAGTGGTCCTGAAACTTTGCTGAAAACTACCATATAGGGAGGACCAATAATTCCAAGAATGATAACGATGATAATAAAAGCTTTTCGATGGCGTACAAAGAGCATCGCTAAAAAGATAATTATGCAGCCTGCTAATACGGCGAAGGCTGAACGGCGACCTGAGACAAAAATACCGAAGAACGCTGGGGCAAGTAGTACCCAACCGATAAACTTTTCACCTTTGTTATCGCCAAAGACCAGTTTAGCCAAGCACCACATTACCAGTATGACAAATAAGATAGAAGTATCATGGTTAAAACCGTTGAGCGATTCAGCATAAATTGGCCCGGCTATGGCAGGGTCTATGGTAAAGAAGCGTAGGATGCCAATAATTGCCATTAGCGATAATCCAAGCGGATAAATCCAATTCAAGGTTCTCCACATTTTGGAATCGCGCACAAAATAGATAGTAAGAAAATACAAGAGTATCACAAACAAAATGGAACGTATTTCCGTTTGTGCTACTTTCCCATCTCCGCGCCTTACATAGACACCCCACAGGTAGCCAAAAATAAGAAAGCCGCCAAATAGCCCGACGGCTAAGGCTGTTTTGCTCCGATCTAGGAAGCGTTCACCTTTAATAGAAGCTTTAATAACAGTTATTAAAATCGTTACAATCAAAATTAGCTCTAAGGCACTTGCTGAAATGGAGAGAGGAGTATATGAATTAAGGTTGGCAACGGGTAAGTTGGAGTAAGTTGAAATACCGTCTGGTACGGTAAATAACTCACACGGCAGTACGATTAACACTGCCATCGAATAGCCTACGCTAGGCCAGCGTATAATAAGTGCAATAATTAGGATAATAGCTAATAGCACAATTGCAATTAAGGGGTTACTTGTAACTAATTTTGCTAGAATACCTGTTAGCACCAAACAAACTAGCCCTAAAAAGAGGATACGGCGCGTATTACGTTTTCGATAGTATTGGCTAGACTGCGTGATTGTACGTATACTCATTAATTCTTCCTAAGACTTAACCCTTTATTGTGCTGGCATCCCACCCTTGTTAATTTGATATTAGGCCCAACTTTTTACCGAAACTTTGGCGGAGGCAGAAACGTTTGCGCTTCTGAGATTTACGCCACCCCCTTACAGGAGGGGTTTCGGCTAAGTCTACCACCGCTGCTATCTTGAAGATTTGCAGGGCGTAGACTTTCTCATGAATTGAATTATCCGTCCAAGTAATAATTAGCATAATTATAATTGTTAGTAAAATTCCCGCTATCAAACCTAACAGCCCACCTACAAACATCCGTCCAATATTATCATAATTACTACTTTTAACGATAATTGGTTCATCCGCTATCCTAAGAATAGCATCCTGTCCACTTAGGTATGCTCCATAGCTAATTTGGATTTGCTGAAGTCTGGCATTCAAAAATTCATATTGATTAGAGGCATTGGCCTCGTTGTTTATAAGATTATTAAAATCTAAATCTGTGCTATTTACATTTCTTCCAGTTCCTGCGGCATTTACTGCACCAATACTGCCTGGATGAGCAGCTACATAACTCTGAATCTGACTTTTGATTTTATCTAGCTCGGCTTTGGCATCGCTTACTTGGCTTTCAAAGGCGGTGATAGATGAAGCACCTTGGCTTCTGACTCGTTCCATTACCCTATCATAAAAATTATGAATGATTGTACTAGTAATGAATAGAGTTAATTCTGCCTCCACATCTTGATATTCAACCAGAATAAGATGGTTGCCACTTGGTGTAATTTTAAAGGTGTTGGCAATTTGGGTCTCCATTAGTGCTTTGGTTACCTCATCCATCAAAAAACCATTCGCTATAACTGCAGCAGAAACTTGTTGTAAAAATTCTCTAGTATAGACTAATTCTTGGAGAAGATTAGCTTGATTAACAGAGGCTTCAGTGTAGCTATACCCACCCTCATTTCGGCTAACTTGAGCATAGACGGGTTGCTCAACCCATATAGTAGCCGTAGCGGTGTAGCTAGGAAGTGGTCGAATAGTTTGAGATACGCTGGCAGGTATTACCAATAACGGAATGGCAAATAACCATAAATAGCGTAGTAATGTGTTAATGTAACGTTGCATTAGTTCTCATTAACTTTATAATGGTAGCCTATTACTTAAAGAGTGACCTATCTGGCCCCTAGCTCTAAGGAAATAGCAGTAAAGATAAAGCAGGGAAAACTCTTTTTCTTACCCTCTTTACGGCTTTCTAACTTATAGCTTCTCACAGCTTAAAGTAAAAGGTTTTTAGTGTCAAGTCCTTTCGTTCTACCGGAGTAAGCACTAAGTTGCAAATTTGGTTCCCTTTTGATATACTTACCACCTAAGTAAAGCACGATGGGCGAGTGGCGTAATGGCAGCCGCACGGCACTTAAACTGCCGGGGAGAAATCCGTGAGGGTTCGAGTCCCTCCTCGCCCATGAAATTAATCGCCGGACGGAGCCGTCTCCAACAATTTTAGCTCCTCTAATAGTTGGTTAGCTAGTTCAAGTGCTTCTTCGCTAGTGTGGATTTGACCGATGGCCTGAGCTTCATTAATTTTACGCAACAATTGCCCTACCAGTGGACCTGGGTTTAGATTCAATAAGCCTGTCAGTTGTTTACCTTCGATGAGACGTGGCTTGCCAATTAGCCGTTCTTCGGCGTTGCCCTTATATTTACGTAACAAGGAATCTACCAAAGCTAAGTGCTGTTCCCAACCACGCAGGTTATTTGTGCTATTGGCGACAGCATACCGTACTAGGGAAAGTACGAATAGCTCAAACTGAATCGGCTGGGTGTCGCGCAGAAAGCGATAGGCGGCTAACTTATCTACATCTTTACCGCTAGTTAGATCAAAATCTTGGCCGAGTTCTTCAATCCACGCTTGATGCTGAACTATCGCTGCTACCCGAACGGTGGTCTCCCGGCTAAAACGTAGGCGAGTCATAATCTTGTGGGCTACTTCAGCCTCATTGGTTGGAGTAAGGGCTTCTTGGCAAAAATTGGCGGTATTAGAAAGCAAAGTAGCCCAGTAGAGTATACCCAGTCTTTCGCGTCCGTTCGCTTCCAAATCAGCCAGCATCTCTGACCAACCTTTGATAAACTTTTCCGGGTGAGCTATTCCTTGATTCTTTTCGCTAAATTCGGTTGGCGTTATTAGCCCTTCCAACCGCTCTATTAGGTTTACGGTCTTACGGAAAGAGTTGTGTGTATCGTCCTTCAATTCTGGGATAAGACGCATCAGAAGATCACATTCCTCTAATAATTGCAGGCTATGGGCTACGTCACCCGCCAACCAAGTTTTGGTTAATTCCTCGCGTACTCTTTCCGCCGCCGAACGATTGATAAGGGTGCAATGCTTTTTGAAAAGATCAAGAGTGCCATCCGCAAATTCCCATGGACTGGTTTTGCTGGAGAGTTGCGCCCGTAGCCGAATACCACGTAACATCCGCAGTGGATCGGCTTGTAGGTTCTTTTCACCTATTGGTCGAATGATTTGCCCCTTTAAATCGGCCTTACCGCCGGGCGTTTCTAACACCTCCTCCAGTGGGAGCGTTCCATCCGCCGCCAGAAATTTATCCAAAGGGAGAGCCAGCGCATTTACGGTAAAGTCGCGCTGGGCTAAATCGGTTTGGATGTTGTCACCGCCCAATACCGCCACATCTAGGTAAAATCCCTTCTCTTGGCTCTCTTCATTGAGCGGTGTAAAGACTACCCGCGCCACCCCAAAGACCGAATCTAGGGAGAAAGGGCTTACCCGATAGCCCAATGATTCCCAGCGGTGTTGGTTAGCCACTCGTCGGGCGATTGCCATTGCCTTTGGTGGCTCACCCGGTACTCCTAAGTCAATATCGGCACTTTCTCGCCCCAGAAGAGTATCTCGCACAAAGCCACCTACCAGATAAATTTCGCGCGGCTGGCTTCGGGCCACAATCTCAAGTGCTTTTCTTTGTGGTAATCGTAAATTCATGATAACAACTTTCAATCTAGGCCATTATTCTAAAATTTGGCTTATCGCAGTCAGACTCTTCGCATTATATAGCAAATTCGGTAACGATGTAATCCTACCAAAAAAAGCCGAGGCGCTGAAGAAGCTACCCCGGTTGTGGGTGTTGTAGATTTTTATTGGAGTGGTCTCGTTTGCGGTGTATAGAGGAAATATTGCGTCGTTTTGGTTTGCCGTAGCCTACCGGGGCGGAATCGCCTGCCCCTTCTGCGTCGTTTTGACTCCTACTCATCGTGGAATCGCTACCTCGCTTTACCGCTACTTTGCCCCGCTAGACGAAAACGAGAAATTCATCGTAAGGACAAAGCAGCGACCTAAAAGATTGATTGACATAGTCCGTCCGGTCTTAGCTGGCAGATGTAAATCTGCCAGCCCGAAAACCTAGATAGCACTAACTGGAACGCTCGCTAGAACCTAGCTGCAATAAACACGTTACTCCCGGACGGTTAAGGCATATCGAGATTAGAAATCTCTCTTACAGAGCCTTATGTGTATATAATCGGTAAATTCCTGAAAAATGGGCCATTAGCCCTGAAAGGGGCCGAGAGCGGTCTTTGTGTGGGTGGTTGCCCACTTTTGTTCCGCTACCCTTACCTTCCCTTATCCCTCTCTTCGTACCACTCCGCCTTAGCCGGGTGGCCGTTAATGCGGAGCGACAGTACCCGTTGAGACCAGTTCAGGGTGGCGGGGGAGGTATCCGCCAAGCCCTGAACCGCTACCGGGATTTGTACTGCCGCCTGCCGCAGCCGAGGGAGCCAGCTCTCCTTAGTAACACAAGTAATACAAAAAACGCGACTGGAAAAGTTTACTCTTTTTCCTGTCGCGTCTCTTCTGCCAAAAGCCTTACAGCTATCTAACTGGTTTTTGCAGGTTTCTGCCTATAGCCTGCCTCTTTCTCAAACTCGGTTAGGCTTTTGCTCCTTTCGAGTATTTTGAGAGGCGACGGTGGCCTGTCTCCAGTTTTTAGTTTGTAGAGTGCTTCGCATGACAGTAAAACGCGACCAAGTTCCAGTAGAGCCAATGCTGCCGGAGTAGAGTGTCCTAGCGTGGGTTGCTTCATCAAAGCAAGCAGGGTGAATGTACCGTGCTACCCAACCTGCGACCGCAGGTGTGCCACTATTCGACTGCTTTGAAGGTAATCTTTGCATCGCGCTCTACTTCTTTCTTTCCAAAAATTCGGTTGGGGCTTGTAGCCCTACGCTTTTAGCTTCTAGGTAACTTGCTTACCTAGTTATATTATACGGATATTTACGGATTTGTCAAGAGGTTTTGAGGTGATTTTTCAAAATTCCTCTGCCGATTGATGTCGTTCCATAATGGTGTAAGTATTAGCCAGTGAGAGGGGTTTGCCGGATTGTGATAGGAAGAGAGACTGGTTCTCTGCATCGGGTCGTTGCTCCAAATATTCGGCTAGTGGTCCAGTTTGGGTTAGGGGCTGTAGGCGTGGATCGCTTTTGAGATCCTCTAAGGTCAGTTTAATAATGGTAGGGATCTTAAAGCCTTGCATCATGAGGACTTTTATGGCACTGTTGCGTAAGCGGGTAGCATCTTGTTTAGTGCGGGCGGCTTTAGCCGCGATAGTGTGGTAATATTCTTCGCCGTAGCGTTCAAGGGTAGTGTCTCCACCCTTCTTGCGTCTTTCGCTATAATCTGCGCCATGCCGGGCCATAGTAGTAGTACCTCCCCGTGCGCCAATCTCCTTGTAAAAGTTGCTATCGCGATGTCGCTGTTTGGTAGTCTGTCCACCGATGCGCCCGGCTCGAACGTGATAATCGGCTTCACCTTGTTCTATGAGGCTACTTTGTGACGGTGTACCTTCCCCTTCCGATGGGACATAATCCAGACTGACTGGCTCCGAACAACCACTAGCCGTTCCGTTCAAAAAATCGGTGGCCTTCATCAAGCGGGCTGGTTTTTTACTAGGGCTAGTCTCTTGCCAATCCACTTCTATCTGTGCTACGAGTCCCTTATTCTGATTTTCTGTCCGCGACATAACATAAGCTCCCTTCCGGTTCCGGTATTTTTAAGCCTTTTGTACCTTTCAACTACTAATCTTTTGGTCAGGTTGATTAGCTATTTGTAGTATAATGCAAAATACCACTTCGGTCAAGACTGGAGGCCAAAGGGGTTAGGTCAATCTGTAAGTTAATGGTTTGTATGTAACACCTCTGCTATAATGTCCGCACTGAAATTATTTTATGAAGATGAGGATGGCAAAGGAAAACCTGTTATGTCACAACGTTCTATGGAATCTCACCCGGTAGAAGAGGCTACTGACCCAGCGCAATTAGAAAAGTTTAATCCCTTATCACCCGCAGTTCAAGCGAACCCTTACCCTTTTTACCACCGTTACCGCTCCAACGCTCCGATCCATTGGGGGGCTCCGGTCTTTTCTAACCAACCCGGTTCGTGGTATTTCTTTCGCTATATGGATATTGCCCAAATTTTGAGAGACAATAAGCATTTTGGCTCCGATGCAAAACGGTCGCAAATTGCTGCTCCTACTTCCGAACCAGTTAAAGCAGTCACTTCAGGCGCGGCTCTAGCTTTTAGAGACGAGCCAGATCATAAACGCTTGCGTTCGCTGATGAGCAAAGCTTTTACGCCGCAAGTGGTGACAGCCCTGATACCCCACATTCAAGAAATTTCGGAGGGTCTAATTGACCAGATTCAAGCGAAAGGTAGTAAACGGTTTGATCTTATCCAAGATTTTGCTTTTCCCTTGCCTATTACGGTAATTACCGAGTTATTGGGCATTCCAACCCAAGATCGCGAGGAGTTTCGGGCTTGGTCACATACCATTATGGCAGGCATAGAACGCTCCCCTTCTTCCGAAGAAGGTCTTCAAGCTAAAGAGACTATTCAAAGCCTTCATCAATATTTGCGAGCTATTTTTAACGAGAAGCGGCAGCACCCCGGCTCTGATCTGGTTAGTAAATTGGTGGCTATCGAGGAGCAGGGTAGTAAGCTGACCGAAGAAGAGTTATTGACCAACTGCACTTTCCTACTAATCGCAGGTCATGAAACTACTGTCCACCTTATCAGTAGCGGAATGTTGGCTCTGCTAAACCATCCTGACCAGTTCCAGAAGCTTAGGGAAGACCCCACTTTATCCGAGAACGCTTTGGAAGAGATGCTGCGTTATTACAGTCCGGTACAATCTATTTCGCGCTGGGTATTGAAGGATGTAAAAATAGAGGGCAAAACCCTGCGGAAAGGTCAACATGTCTCTCTTATGCTTGGTGCAGGCAACCGTGACCCGGAAATTTTTGAGGAACCGGATCGTTTTGATA